>Ga0214200_1000094_pt1 | contig 22388 bp, 17 predicted proteins | sample TroBogEpilimnion_7_FD_153038 | JGI IMG/M metagenome (GOLD analysis project Ga0214200, IMG submission 153038) | Freshwater microbial communities from Trout Bog Lake, WI - 23OCT2008 epilimnion | ecosystem: Environmental > Aquatic > Freshwater > Lake > Epilimnion/Euphotic zone | place: Trout Bog... | reverse complement strand
GACCGCTACACCTTTATGTCCATTAATAACCGCAAGACCTAGGCTAGTTACAAAAAACAAGGCTGCCATAATGGCTGTTGTTCTTGACAAGAAAGACGCTGCGCCTTGAGCACCAAAAACAGAACCCGCTGAACCAGTGCCAAAGGCTGAACCAGCATCAGCACCTTTACTTTGTTGCATTAAAATTAAGCCAATAATACTTAAGCCTAGCAACACATGAATAACAATTATTACCTGATACATGGGAATTTAACCACTTTAAACTGAATGATAAATCTTTAAAAAGGATTCCGCATCCAACGAAGCCCCACCTATTAAACCGCCATCTATATCAGGCATAGCAAACAGACCCTTTGCATTATCTGGCTTAGCGCTACCACCGTATAAAATTTGTATTTTATCGGCAATAACTTGATCTTTAGCAGCAATATATTTACGAATATAGCAATGCACTTCCTGCGCTTGCTCATCAGTTGCTGTTTTTCCTGTGCCTATCGCCCAAACTGGCTCATAAGCAATGACTGCGTTATTAAAAGCTGCGATGCCTGCTAAGTTAATAACCGCATCGAGTTGCTCATCAATCACTGCAAAAGTTTGATCTTGCTCGCGTTGCTCGAGAGTTTCGCCTACGCATAAAACAGGGATAATACCTTGCGATTGGGCTTGACTAAAGCGTGCCGCTACTGATTCGTTAGTATCGCCGTAGTAAGAACGTCTTTCTGAATGCCCAACTAGAGCATACTGACAATTAAGTTCTTTCAACATAGATGCAGAAATTTCACCGGTATAAGCGCCTGAAGCTTGATCAGCAATATTCTGTGATCCTAATGCTAATCGGCTATCTTTAACCAAATCTGCAATATAAGGGATATATACATAGGGTACACAAACAGCGATATCTGCAATATCCGCCCCTAATCCGGCAATAATGCCTTTTGCTAGCAACTCTGCACTAGCACGAGTTCCATTCATTTTCCAATTACCGACAACTAGAGACCGACGCATCAACATTACCTACATATAGAAACAAACCGAGTATCATATAGGCTAATAGCCTTCAATTCAAGCACCTATTGCTTTCTTAACTTCTTCAGCCAATTGCTGAGCGAAATTTTCAACGACACTAGCATCCTCTCCCTCAACCATCACTCGAATTAAAGGCTCTGTTCCTGAGGCTCTTAACAACACTCTACCCTTATCACCTAATTTAGCTTCAACGGACTTTACAGCCTTTTGAATCATGGCTTCAGCCTCAGAAGTCATTTTTTTTGCTGTTTTAACATTAACTAAAACCTGAGGGTATTTTTGCATACCTGACTTCAGCTCATTAAGTGTACGTCCACTATCATGCATTTCTGCCATGACCTGTAAAGCTGCGATAATTCCATCACCTGTTGTAGTCCTATCTAAACAGATAATATGCCCAGAATTTTCTCCGCCCAATATGCCATTATGCTCACTGAGCATTTCTAACACGTATCGATCACCGACTTTAGCCCTGAGAAGTTCAAGCCCTAAAGTCTTCAGACCATATTCCATACCTAAATTAGTCATTAAAGTCCCAACTACCGGCCCCGATATTTTGCCAGCATCTTGCCTAGATTTAGCAATAATAAAGATGAGCTCATCACCATCAACTACTTCACCCTTGTGATCAACCATGACCAATCGATCACCATCACCATCCAGTGCAATACCGAAATCAGCTTTGTTCTCGAGAACTGAAGCAACTAACTTATCGGGTTTAGTGGCACCGCAATCTTCATTGATGTTGAGGCCATTTGGCTCAGCTCCTATGACAATAACGTCTGCACCCAGCTCTCTTAATACATGCGGGGCAATATGATAGGTTGCGCCATGCGCGCAATCCACAACAATCTTCATGCCACTAAATTCTAGCCTAGTAGGAATACTGGCCTTACAAAATTCAATATAACGACCTGCCGCATCGTTTAAGCGCCTTGCTTTACCTAACTTTGAAGAATCGACTGTAGTCATCGGCGCATCAATATATTGCTCGATTTTCTCTTCTATATCATCCGGCAATTTAGTGCCTTGTACCGAAAAAAACTTTACACCATTATCATAATAAGGATTGTGTGAAGCACTAATCACTATACCTGCACTGGCTCTTAAAGTGCGTGTCAAATAGGCAATTCCAGGAGTAGGCATGGGGCCCAATAAATGTATATCTACACCCGCCGCGGTCAGTCCTGATTCTAAGGCAGATTCAAACATATAGCCTGATATACGCGTATCCTTACCCACTAATACGAAGTTATGACCTTCATTAGAAAAAACCTGCCCAGCTGCCCAGCCTAATTTTAATAAAAAGTCCGCTGTAATAGGCGGCTCTCCCACCTTACCTCTAATTCCATCTGTTCCAAAATACTTTCTTGCCATGATGTTATTACTCACTATCTGAAAAATATATTATTTTCTGATCTAAAAACGACTACCAAGTTAAGACTGAACAAAACAATAGCATTATCTGTAGCGGCGTCAAAATACCCAACAATCCAATGACCTGCGATACAGGGCGAATAAATTCGCCTCTACATAGAGAACGACATATCATTTTTACTGCTCTGTCTTAATTTGATAACCTAAAATACTGAAGACAAAAAAAAGGAGAAGCGAGTGCTTCCCCTTTAGTTTTCGATTTTTCTTAGTTAACCTTGCTCTGCAGTTTGACCAATGGTTTTTTCTTCTTTTTTAAGGTCCAAACCTTTAATCTCATCGACTTTAACATCACCACGAGGAGGCTTATCATCCCAACCTTGAGGATCTCTTACTGGCTTACGAGCCATTAAATCTTCAATTTGAAACTTATCGATAGTCTCATATTTCATTAATGCTTCAGCCATTGCGTGCAAGATATCAATATTTTCTTTGAGCAAGCGCTCTGCTCTCTCATAGTTACGATCAATAAATGAACGTATTTCTTCATCTATGGTATGAGATGTTTCTTCAGCAACTGTTTTATGTTGTGTTACTGAACGACCGAGAAAAACCTCTCCCTCTTCTTCACTATAAGATAATGGACCTAAACGTTGAGACAAGCCCCATTTAGTCACCATATTTCTAGCTAATTCAGTCGCTCTCTCAATGTCATTAGAAGCACCCGTACTAACTTGTTCCCAACCAAAAACCACTTCCTCGGCAATTCGACCACCGTATAAACTAGAAATCATACTATCTAGTTTTTGTTTGCTAGCACTATATTGGTCTCTTTCAGGTAAGAACATAGTGACACCTAAAGCACGTCCTCTAGGCATAATACTAACTTTATAAACTGGATCATGCTCAGGCACTAACTTACCAACAATGGCGTGCCCTGCCTCATGATAAGCCGTCATCCTTTTCTCTTTCTCATCCATGACCATGGTGTGTCTTTCTGCACCCATAATGAGTTTGTCTTTGGCTTTTTCCAAATCAGACATATTAACGACACGCTTATTCATTCTAGCCGCGAACAAAGCCGCTTCATTAATAAGATTAGCTAAATCAGCTCCCGAGAAGCCTGGTGTTCCTTGAGCGATATATTTAACTTCAACATCATCAGCAACAGGCACTTTTTTCATGTGTACGTCGAGAATTTGCTCACGACCACGAACATCTGGCAAACCTACTGTAACTTGGCGATCAAAACGACCTGGGCGTAATAAAGCTTTATCTAAAACATCAGGACGATTAGTTGCAGCAATGACGATGATTCCTTCGTTGCCTTCAAAACCATCCATTTCTACCAATAATTGGTTCAATGTTTGTTCGCGCTCATCATTACCGCCGCCCAAACCAGCGCCACGCTGACGACCTACCGCATCAATTTCGTCTATAAAAATAATGCAAGGTGCATGTTTTTTAGCTTGCTCAAACATATCCCTGACACGAGAAGCACCGACACCAACGAACATTTCTACGAAATCTGAACCTGAGATAGTAAAGAAAGGTACTTTAGCTTCACCAGCAATAGCTCTAGCTAGCAAGGTTTTACCTGTACCAGGAGGGCCTATCATTAAAGCGCCTCTTGGAATCTTACCGCCTAATTTTTGATACTTGGCAGGATCTCTAAGAAAATCTACCATCTCAACAACTTCTTCTTTAGCTTCGTCACAGCCTGCAACATCAGCAAACGTTACTTTGATCTGATCTTCTTCCAACATGCGGGCTTTACTTTTACCAAAGCCCATTGCGCCACGACCACCTGCACCACCACCTTGCATTTGACGCATGAAGAAAACCCAAACTGCAATTAATAACAACATCGGTCCAAAAGAAACCAATAGTTGCATTAACATAGATGGTTGCTCTGGGGGAACGGCCTTTATATCAACCTTATTAGCCAATAAATCATCAACTAAATGACCATCTGTAGGCGCATAAACTCTAAATAATTGACCACCTTGCATCTTGCCTTTAACTATATGCTCGTCAATTATTACCTGCTGAACTTGTCCTGCTTTCACCGACTCAATAAATTGAGAATAAGATAACGATGAATCAGCGCGTTCGCCTTGTGGACCGAAATTATTAAAAAGGGACATCAGCACCACAGCGACGACCACCCACAAGACTATATTTTTTATCATATCACTCACAAACACACCCTAACCCAAATGGCTCTCGGTAAAAAAACTGGCTGATTATATCAGGACTTGACTCTCCTGACTTTGGTTATTTATTTAGAACTTACTAGCAATTTTAAATCTTTGAAGAAATAGGGGCATTAAATTTCATTTAAAGCCCTTAGCCAAAATATAAACTTCATTACTTCGTGGCCTTGAGGCCTTTGGCTTCCTAATAATAACTTTTGTAAAATGACGCTGAACTTCTTGGTAGTATATTTCAAAGCCCTCGCCATGAAATAATTTGACCAAAAAACTACCGTTCTTTGATAACACTGTTTTTGCGGTATCTAAAGCTAACTCCGCTAAATAAATAGCACGCGGCTGATCCACCGCTTTATTACCACTCATGTTCGGCGCCATATCAGACATGACCAAACTCACTGGAGCCTGATTTAAAATCTCATAAAGACCATTTAAAACATCCTCTTCTCGAAAATCGCCTTGTATAAAATCTACGCCCTCTATAGATTCCATAGGCAAAATATCTAAAGCAATTAGCTTATCTTTTTTACCCATTAACTCCCTTGCCATTTGAGACCAGCCACCAGGAGCGGCTCCCAAATCGATGACATTCATACCCGGCTTAATAAGCTGATCTTTTTCTTGGATCTCTTTTAATTTAAAAACAGCACGCGAACGATAACCTTGTATTTGTGCCATTTTGACATATTCATCTTCAAAATGTTCTTGCATCCAACGGCTACTACTTTTACTTCGGGCCATAATCTGTTGTATAGTATAAAGTGATTTTTGATTCAGGAATAATGCGTGAACCCTACAGATAAGAAAAAACTAAGAGCCGACGCTCATACTTTAAAGCCAATAGTAACTATTGGGCAATCAGGCCTAACAGCTCCTGTACTAGCAGAAATTGAGCTAGCACTTGATCACCACGAACTCATTAAAGTTAAAATACGTGCAGAACGCGATAGTCGTAAACTCATCAGCGAACAAATACATAACAATACTGGCGCAGAGATTATTCAAAGCATCGGCCAAGTCGTCGTTATCTACCGATTAAATCCAAAAAAATAGACTTAAAAGGGCTAAAGGCAGAGAGTTAAGCATCACATTTGTCGTACCTTAATTTGCGAACCATCTAGTCTTAGCCTTTTGCTTACCCTCAAGCTGTCCCACCTAAGTTCTTAACTAAATTAAAGCGAATGAGATAGCTAATATAACCTTCGCTTTAAATTGATCAAATATATTTAATCGAAATAATTTCATAATCGACATTGCCACCGGGTGTTTTCACCGTCACAACATCTTCAATTTCTTTTCCGATTAACGCCCGAGCAATAGGTGAACCAATTGAGATGCGACCTTCTTTTATACTCGCCTCATCCTCACCGACAATTTGATAAGTCACTCTTTTTTCAGACTCAATATCTTCTATTTCTACCGTTGCACCAAATACCACTTTTCCATTTGCGTCAACTTTAGTGATATCAATAATTTGTGCATTAGATAGCTTGCCCTCAATTTCAGCAATACGACCCTCAGCAAAGCTTTGTTGTTCTTTTGCAGCATGGTACTCAGCATTTTCTTTTAAATCACCGTGTTCACGCGCTGTGGCGATAGAAGCAATAATACGCGGACGCACCACTGATTTTAACTCTTCTAATTCTGCGCGTAATTTTTCTGCACCTTTGACAGTGAGAGGTACTTTATTCATGTTTAAATTCCATTAATTATTTATTAAGACTAAAGATGCAATCTTCTATATCTATATCTTTAAATCAAACTTTTATGTAAGTCCTGTAAACAGGAAACATCTCCAGCGTCCAACTCTCCCAATGCGTAACAAGCAGCCTTTGCACCTGCCATAGTGGTGTAATAAGTAACCCGATGTTGCAAAGCCTCTCTACGCATAGTAAAAGAATCTGAAATCGCCTTCTTTCCTTCTGTGGTATTAATAATCAACTGTATTTGATCATTTTTAATCATATCAACCGTATTAGGACGACCTTCATTAACCTTGTTAACAACTTCACACGGAATCCCTGCTTCACGAAGAAATCTTGCAGTACCGCTAGTCGCAACAATTTCATATTTCTTTTCGACTAGCATCCTAGCAACATCAGGCGCTTTTGCTTTATCGGCATCACGGATACTCATTAAAACTTTTCCACTATCGTTTAATCTTACGCCAGCTGCGCGCTGTGATTTGGCGAAAGCCTCTCCAAAAGTTTTACCTATACCCATTACTTCACCCGTTGACTTCATTTCAGGACCCAATAAAGGATCAACACCAGGGAATTTAACAAAGGGAAATACAGCCTCTTTTACTGAATAGTAATCAGGAATACGTTCTTCCATAATGCCCTGTTGAGTCAATGTTTGCCCAACCATGACGCGAGCAGCAATTTTAGCCAAGGGATAGCCTGTCGCTTTCGATACAAAAGGCGCGGTGCGAGAAGCACGAGGATTCACTTCTAATACATAAATTTCCTCACCCTGAATGGCAAATTGAGTATTCATCAAGCCTCTTACACCCAAGGCTTCAGCCATTTTAGCGACTTGGTCACGCAACTTATCTTGTAGATGCTCAGCTAATTCATAAGGCGGCAATGAGCAAGCTGAATCACCTGAATGCACGCCCGCTTGTTCGATATGCTCCATCAAACCGCCAATCAATACACGTTCACCATCATAAATAGCATCTACATCCATTTCTACTGCATCATCGAGAAAACGATCTAACAATACGGGCGCATCGTTTGAAACACTGACAGCCTCTTTCATATAGCGCTGCAAACCTTCTTCAGTGAAGACGATTTCCATACCACGACCGCCAAGCACATAAGAAGGCCTAACGACCAAGGGATAGCCCAGCTCTTTTGCCGCAATAATGGCTTGATCAACTGATCGAGCCGTACCATTAGGCGGCTGTTTTAAACCCAATCTTTCTAATAATTTTTGGAATCGCTCACGATCTTCAGCCAAATCAATAGAATCTGGCGATGTACCAATAATTGGCACACCTGCAGCTTCTAAAGCACGAGCCAGTTTCAAAGGCGTTTGCCCACCATATTGAACAATAACCCCTTTAGGTTTTTCAATATGAACAATTTCTAACACATCTTCCAGCGTTAAAGACTCAAAATATAAACGATCAGAGGTGTCGAAATCAGTAGAAACTGTCTCAGGATTACAATTAATCATGATAGTTTCGTAACCATCTTCACGCAATGCCAAGGCGGCATGTACACAGCAGTAATCAAATTCGATACCTTGACCAATTCGATTAGGACCACCACCGAGAATTATAATTTTTTCTTTACCTGAAACCCTCGCCTCACATTCTTCTTCATAGGTAGAATACAAATAAGCGGTATCAGATGAAAATTCAGCCGCGCAAGAATCGATACGTTTGTAGACTGGACGAATGTTTTGTTTATGGCGCACATTACGTACTTCAATTTCTGAAGCATCCAGTAACTTAGCTATTCGTAAATCTGAAAAGCCTTTGCGCTTTAGTTTATAAAGTTCGCCATCCTTCAATGTAGATAAGGTTTTAGTTGCTAATGACTGCTCAGTAATAATAAGATCTTCAATTTGCGCTAAAAACCATGGATCAATTTTAGAAGCATCATGAACCTCCGTTAGCGTCATGCCGCTCCGGAAGGCATCAGCCACATATAACAAACGATCAGGTCCTGGATGACGCATTTCCCTTTGCATCTTATCGCTTGCATCATCTGCACTCAAATCAACTATTTCATCAAGACCGCTAATACCTATTTCTAAGCCACGCAAAGCTTTCTGCAATGACTCCTGAAAAGTACGACCAATAGCCATCACTTCACCCACCGATTTCATTTGCGTGGTTAAGCGATCATCGGCTTGCGGAAACTTTTCAAAAGTAAAACGTGGCACTTTAGTGACTACATAATCAATAGTAGGCTCAAAAGATGCGGGCGTCGCGCCACCAGTAATCTCATTCTTCAGTTCATCTAAGGTATAACCTACCGCCAACTTTGCAGCGACTTTAGCGATAGGAAAACCCGTCGCTTTAGACGCCAAAGCTGATGAACGCGAAACACGCGGATTCATTTCGATAACTATCATACGACCATCAGCCGGATTAATAGCGACCTGAACATTCGATCCGCCAGTATCTACGCCAATCTCACGCAATACTGCCAAAGATACATTACGCAGAATTTGATATTCTTTATCGGTCAAAGTTTGTGCTGGTGCGACGGTAATTGAATCACCAGTATGCACACCCATCGGGTCAAAATTCTCAATTGAGCAGACAATAATGCAGTTATCCTTAGAATCCCGCACCACTTCCATTTCATATTCTTTCCAGCCCAATACAGATTCTTCAATCAGCAACTCATTGGTAGGTGATAGATACAAACCACGCTCACAAATCTCAACAAATTCTTCTTTGTTATAAGCAATGCCACCGCCACTACCACCCATTGTAAAAGATGGACGTATGACCGTTGGATAGCCGACCTCCTTTTGCGCAGCTAAAGCTTCTTCCATGCTATGAGCTGTTTTTGATTTAGCGACTTCATAACCAATACGGTGCATCGCTTCATTAAACAACTGGCGATCTTCAGCTTTATTAATGGCTTCTTTTGTCGCTCCGATCATCTCGACATTATATTTAGCTAATACGCCATGTTTATCAAGATCAAGTGCACAATTTAAAGCAGTTTGACCGCCCATAGTTGGCAACACCGCATCTGGGCGCTCCTTAGCAATAATTTTTTCAACAGTTTGCCAATCAATAGGCTCGATATAAATAGCATCGGCCATATCGGGATCAGTCATAATGGTAGCTGGATTTGAATTAACCAAAATAACTCGGTAACCCTCTTCACGTAACGCTTTACAAGCTTGAGTACCTGAGTAATCAAACTCACAGGCCTGACCAATAACAATAGGGCCTGCGCCCAATAATAATATCGATTTTATGTCGGTTCTTTTTGGCATAGTCTTTAAGTATTGCTCTATGTTAATTCTTTCATGAGTTAGGTAAGCTGACTTAACCTAAAAATTTTAGCGAGGATGTTAGTCTCAAGCGGCGCAAAGCTAAGCAGATCTAACTCGTTGACATCATATCAATAAATTCATCAAACAAGGCTTCAACATCATGCGGCCCCGGATTACCCTCAGGATGACCTTGAAAGCTAAAGGCAGGGCAATCAATACGCTTAATGCCTTGTAAACTGCCATCAAATAAGGAGCGATAAGTAGCGATCAGATTACTCGGCAAGCTTGCCTCATTAACTGCAAAACCATGATTTTGACTACTAATCATAACTCGTCCAGTAGAAATCTCTTGAACAGGATGATTCGCACCGTGATGACCGAATTTCATTTTTTCAGTTTGTGCACCACTGGCTAATGCCAATAGTTGATGACCCAAACAAATTCCAAATACGGGGGTTTTGTTGGCTAATATGGTTTTAATCGCTTCGATGGCATAAGTACAAGGCTCAGGATCACCAGGACCATTTGATAAAAACACACCATCAGGATTCATCGCTAATACGGCTTCAGCTGAAGTCATTGCAGGCACTACAGTAACGCGGCAACCTCGATTAACCAGTAATCTTAAAATATTTCTTTTAATACCAAAGTCGTAAGCAACCACATGCTTAATCAGGTTCTCAGCTTGGGTATAGCCGTTTTGTAGATCCCAGATATTTTCAGTCCATTCATAATTCTCAGAGACTGTGACTTCTTTAGCCAAATCCATGCCTTTCAAACCAGCGAAACCTTCAATGGCTGCTTTTGCAGTATCAGGACAAACACTATCACCCGCCATAATACAGCCGCGCTGCGCGCCCTTGTCACGTAATAAACGTGTCAGTTTTCGAGTATCAATATCGGCAATAGCGACAACGTTATTATCTAATAAGTATTCTTGCAGGGTTTTTTCATTACGCCAGTTACTTGCCAATAACGGTAAATCTCTGATAACCAAACCACTGACAAATACGCCAGCAGACTCATCATCTTCGCTATTAGTTCCAACATTGCCTACATGTGGATAAGTTAAGGTCACAATTTGCTTACAGTAAGAGGGATCGCTGAGAATTTCTTGGTAGCCAGTCATAGCAGTATTGAAAACCACCTCTCCTACAGAACATCCATCCGCACCAATAGATACACCGTTAAATACCGTTCCATCTTCTAAAACCAAACATGCAGACTTAGCCAAACACTTCACCTCAAATATACAAAACGGAACGAATCCTAAAACATCGTTCCGTTATAAGAATAAAAACTAGCTCACTATACAAAATTATGCCGAGCTGGTCATTAACAATTTTAGAAATTAGTCATGTGCAATCACTGTATTTTATCTACAACTAAGCTTTTTTAAATTCATAAATGAGTGTTTATCTGTATAATTTCGCTTCTTTTAAGTTAATCCTCATAACCACGACCATGACCACAGTTAATTCTGAAAAACTCTCTAGCGCCCGTTTTGCAGAGGCAACCGATGCTTTTGTTGAAGTTTTTACCGCTTCTGTCGATTTTGACCAACGCATGGCTACTCAAGACATCCAAGGCTCCATCGCTCATGCCACAATGCTGATGCGTTGTAACATAATATCTAAAGAAGACTGTGAGGCTATTATTGCCGGACTCAATCAGATTAGTGATGAAATCAATAACGGTGAGTTCATCTGGTCTATCCAGCAAGAAGATGTCCACATGAACATCGAAGCGAGACTAACTAACTTAATTGGTATCGCAGGAAAGAGATTACATACTGGGCGCTCTCGTAACGACCAAGTAGCTACCGACATACGTCTTTATCTACGCAGTGAAATTGAACAGATTAGCCATCAACTCACGCGCTTACAAAACGCCATTCTAAATTTGGCAGAACAGCATACTGACACCATCATGCCCGGCTTTACTCATTTGCAAGTTGCCCAACCGATCACCTTTGGCCATCATTTGATGGCTTGGTTTGAAATGTTGGTTCGCGATCAAGATAGACTGCAAGACTGCAAAAAACGCGTCAACATTATGCCTTTAGGCGCAGCAGCACTAGCAGGCACTAGTTACCCCATCGATCGCCACATAACCGCTGAACTTCTGGGATTTAGTCGTCCTTCTGCTAATTCACTAGATTCAGTCAGTGATCGGGACTTTGCCATAGAATTTGCATCTGTTGGCAGTTTAATCATGATGCACTTATCACGCTTTTCAGAAGAACTGATCTTATGGTCTAGCGCTCAATTTGATTTTATCGACATGCCTGATGCGTTCTGTACCGGCTCATCAATTATGCCGCAAAAGAAAAACCCTGACGTACCTGAACTCGTTAGAGGCAAATCAGGCCGCGTTACCGGGCATTTAATGTCATTGCTAATGCTAATGAAAAGCCAGCCACTTGCCTACAACAAAGACAATCAAGAAGATAAAGAACCCTTATTTGATACTGCAGACACTTTGATTAACTGTCTACGCGCCTATGCTGACATGGTTCCTCATATCAGTGCTAAGAAACAAAATATGTATAACTCGGCTAAACGCGGCTTTGCTACCGCAACCGATCTTGCTGATTATCTAGTACGTAAAGGCATGGCCTTTCGTGATGCTCATGAAGTGGTGGGCCTGGCAGTCCGCTTAGGTATTGATAGCCAACGTGATTTATCTGAACTTTCATTAACAGAGCTACAAGAATTTTCAGCACTTATCAGCGAAGATGTGTTTGAATTTCTAACACTAGAAGGCTCCGTCGCAGCACGCAAGCATATTGGCGGCACAGCACCAGAAACAGTCAAAGCCGCCATAGCAACCGCACGATTGTTGATGTCTGCACTTTAGTGGCTTTTAAAGCCTCAGGGGGAGTAGCTTGGGCTGCGGCTTTTTGCAACCCAACATTGACAAGTACACCTTGAGGTTCTAAATACTGGGATTCGTACCTCATCCCAGCCTACGCACAATGTAGACTGGGATGTAGCGACAGAGGCTGTGAAAGTATTATGAATTTAGCTTCCCCCTTTGTAAAAGGGGGATCGAGGGGGATTTTATTAAGTCATAGGTTATTAATATTTAATAATAATTTTTTAATAGATCAAATCTCCCCTAACCCCTCTTTGCTAAAGAGGGGAATAAAAAGAATACTTTTACAGTCTCGATAGCGGAATCCCAGCAATCGGAGCCTAGAGACTTTTCGCAACCCAACATGACAAGGGCTCTATGTTGGGTTAACGATAGAGCCGTTAACCCAACCTACGGTAACTTGATTGAATAAGCTAAGCAATAAGCATCAAGCCTCAGCTAATGGCTTACGCGCACTATGACAACCTAACATCCCAGAAAATATGGCTTTTGCCGTAACTTCACAATAGCCTTGCTCTTCAAGCAAAATAGAAAGCTCTTCGGTAGAATAAAAAATTTCCAAAGCGTTTATAAAATACTGAATCAAATTATAGGCAGCAGGACTACTACGAAACAGCAAACCAGTGCCGCTCAGACATAAACGCAGATAAGCGTAATACACTTTTTCTACGACACGATTACTAGGTCTTAACATATCACAATGATAAAAATGCCCACCTGGTTTAAGCACGCGATTAATTTCAGCAAACATGTGGGCGATTTTTAAGTGACGTGAGGCAAACTGTAAAGTAACTACATCAAAATGATTATCTGGAAAAGGCAGGGCATGAACATCGGAGATCACACTATTGATATGAAAACCCAAAGCCTCTGCACGTTGGCGACCGACTTCTTGCATATCAGTACTACGATCTATTGCATGAATTTCCAAGCTAGGTTCACGTTTAAGTAAGGCAATACCAATGGCATTGGTTCCTGCACAGACATCAAGTACACGTTGTTTAGGCTGCAATTCAATCATCGACATAAAGCAACGTAAAAACCAATTCCAGCAGCCTAAACTGGCCACTTGATTGCCACGGTCGTAATAAGGAGCGATGTTCTTAAAAGCATCATTCAATTGCTCGGACCAAACCAAGCTAAAAGCAGATTCTCGAACTTGTTCACGTTTTGTCAGCGGAGGTAAAGCCATAAGGTTAGATTCCATTTAAGTGTAAGGGTTATATTTGTTCGAAAGTTGAAGCTCTTGTCGTTGCTAGGCGGAGCGTCAATCCACACAGACAAGGATTTGCCGCACAAAGCGTGACGGGTTTTATAACCCCATTACTCACGTGTCGAAGTTATCCAAGTATCTAAACCCCGGCCGGCATTGAGTGGAGATTTTATCGTTACCACGCCAAGCGTCACTGCCCACAGGCAAAGCATTGGTAGGCCGAAATAAGACCACCCAAGCGCAGCGCATGGTGGCGTTTCCAGCACAGGAGCCATACCGATGCCGGAAACGCTTTACTCGCTTACGCTCAAAAAGCCTTATTCCGGCCTACAGATACTATCCACAGTTAAGTACAGGAAAAAAGCGCCCCTACAAACGCTTAACTATGAGCAGTAACACGGAATGTGAGAACCATAAGAACTATCAAGCATTGTAGGGACAGGTCGCGACCCGTCCGTCTTTAGGAATCTAGGCTACTGTCTTTTATTTCTCGGTCCATCGTGGCAACCACATTTGCGCAAAAGAGGTAGCAAACATCACCATAGCAGCCACACTATAACCAATACCACCGACCATGGTAATCCAAGCGCAGCTAGGCCAAAATTTGGTCAGCCACCAAGAGGCAACATCCAACACTAAGAAAGCAAAGGGGGTTGATATTAAAATAAGTTTCCAGCGTTGATTAAACTCGGCCATACCGAATATCCAACCAACAAACAAGAATATAAAACTAATGCCGAATAAATGGATATGAGAAACGCGTGTCAGAGTGGCAATGCTAGCACCATGATCGACTTCCGCTAAGGTTTTTGCTACCTCCTGCTTAGTGACTTCGGGTAAACCAGACTCAGAATCATGACAATTGCCACAATTCTTTTCAAGCAAAGGCGCAATCTTGCTCCACTCAGCATCCGGTGCACCATCACGCGCCCATTTAATTAAAGTAAAATTAACCTCGGCAGGCGCTTTATCTTTCATTTTTCCAGTTAGCGCAGCCTCAAGTTTTGAGCCAGAACGATTACCATAATAACTATAGACAATATCATTCATAGACAAACCAGGCTTACCGTCGGCCATACCATGCGTCAACATAATCTGCGCACCCGCCATACATAAGCCCAAACCCACGACCAATAAATACCCGGTAAACAACACCCGGTAAGTTAAAGACAGCTTGCCTAGCGTTACAGTATCATTCGGTTCTATCATTTTTAAATCCTAAAAGCTGTAGTTATAAGACAGAGCGACGACATTAACGGCGTAACTTTGCATCTGTAAATTGGTGGGCATAAGCGTGGATGGCGTAGTAGAAAACTGCTGCCCGTAATAATAATAGTCATTGCTATTTAACTTTTGATACATATAAGTCAAAGCAAGCTTGCCATTTTTATGAACCTTGTAATGCCCCGTCAGCTTCATACTGATTATTTCATTTGCAATAGGCGGCAAGGATCCGCAAGTCAAAGAAGCCGCACTACCACAGGCGATATTGGTACTAGGTGTATAAAGCACTTGGGTTGAATAGCCCGTGGTATCCCGTGCATAAGACACATCGCCAATAAGATCCAGTTTACCATTCAGCAAACCACCACGCCGAGTCAAAAGACCCACAGTATTGCTGTTATCTTCAAGCTGGTTATTCCATAAATTAGTAGGTGCTACTGTTTGAGAAGCTGCACCCACTACAGCGGCACTGGTATTACCATTAGCACCACCAATACCACTACGCATATTGCGTTGTCCGTTCTGCCAATTCCAATAAGCGGAAACGCTACTATTTTCAGCATAGTTATAGGTGGCATCAACATTAACACCCGCTGTATGTCCATTCTGCACACCCAGTGCCGCATCATAACTATCGTAGGTGTAACGGCCATTCAGACCCAAATCCAATTTTTGAGTAACCTGCCAATTAACACCGGCTTTACCCAAATTTTGATTACGATTCGCGTAAGGAAAAGCGGCGTAACCAAGGAAGTTACCTGCATTAAAGCCAGAGTCAGCAGAGCCAGTAGCGGTTGAAGTAACTAGGCTAGTAATACCGTAATTGCCAGCATTAGCTTGGAAGTTCGATACGTCTGCGCGGCGATTTGCATAGGTGTAACCCGCATTAAAATTGACATCATCTCTCGCTTTCAACCGATAAGTCAGGCCTATTTTATCCTCTTCGCTGGCAGGGCTAGCTACACATTGAGCTGCGCCTATCGCCACACTATCACACCAACGCCTGACACTCTCATGATCATAAGCCAGATTGATATTTTGGGCTTTAGTCAGTCGATATGCCGCCGATGCCTCATACTGAGTTTTGCTGTTGCTATACGGGGTATTCACACCGGTATAATTTGTAGTTGCCACAGGAACATTGCTAACGTTTGTAGCAAGCGCATCGTTAATGGCTTTAAATTGATATATTGAAGAGTCAGTGCGATTATCGCGCTCATTAAACTTAAACCCAGCCGTTAAGGTTAGATCTTTGATGCTTTGATTGGTCAGTTTTAAATCACCATGAGTTGTTTCAACCACGCCATTCAACGACGCACCCGGCAAACCAGCTCCCCACATCATATTGGCGTAAGTACCGTTAACTTGCGCTATGTTAGTGGGAGCAAAAGCCGAATTTTGCTGGTTATAACCGTAAGAAAAACCACCCGCCAACTTGGTGGTTGGCGTGAAATTATAACCGCCTGTTAAATTGGCCTGATGCAAGCTATTGCTAGGCGCAGTACTCATCGTATTATTGGTATAACAATTGGCACCTGCACAACCTCCTGTACCCGGAGTCACTACCGCACTTTGCCAGCTCAGACTATTATAATCATCATGAAAAATCGAACCATAATAACCGCCAGTTAGATGACCTTTATCACCTCTCCAATTCAAAGCCGCATTGACATTATCGGTCTGATAACGAGTAGGATTCATTAGGATATTTACGGCTTCGTTAGTACCTTTATAACCAGCACTCCCAATTCCAGTCCCTACGTTTATACCGCCCATCGAACCAGTACCAATTAGTTTTGCACCCGACTGATCTAAATGGTTGTAATCAATTTGCGCACTTAAGCTTTCATTGAAAGTATAAGCAGTGCTTATCGAGCCATTTTTACGACTAACAGACTCTTTTTCAGTATTAAAAGCACCCAATTGAGTTGAATTCAGCGAGCGTGTGTTTGGAACAGCCGTTGTGCCAATAGGTCCAAAATTTGAAGGCAAGGTGAAGTTATTACCACCTACGCTGCCTTGTAGCGGAGTTTGATAGGTATTCGTGATGTTATGCTGCAGTTCGTCGTAACCTAGATTTACTTTCCATTTACCCTGATCACTAACCGAGCCATCCAATGTTCTGGAAGTCGTGCCGAGATTGCTACCGTTCAAATTCCAGCGCAAAGCGCTATTTTTACTGTCGTCATAACCCTCTCCACCGCGCACATCAAAGCTACCTAGACCATAAAAGCCACCATCATTCAAGCCATTATATTGACCAAACCGAGCCGAGTTTTGACTGGAATATAAAGAGCCGAACTCTACCGAGTTAGTTGGACGCTTTAAAGCATCCACGTCATCATCAGCACCAACATTCAGTGGCAAGGCGACAGCCGTCATCAATGCACACTGCACCGCTAACCCTAAGATACTGATATTCATTTTTTCATTACGAGTATTCATGACTATCTCCGTTATTAGTTTAACGTTGTAAAAGTGCGCCAGCTGGATCATTAGAACCATGCACCATGCTATGGCAATTCATACAAGCTCTGCCGGTATAACTCGAACTTGGGTTGGACGTGCTGGCTAAGCCTCCTTGATAACCTGCGGCATTACCAGCTACAGGACTTTTACTGGCATGAGGACCATCGTGACATTCATCACACATAAACGGTGGACGCGATTTCAGCAACGGCGTAATGTTAGAGCCATGTGGCGTATGACAGTTAGTACAATCTTCGCTGACCGGCTGATGCTCCCACAAAAAGGGCCCGCGTTTTTCGGCATGGCAGGTATAGCAGGTTTCGGTCACCGTATTTTTAACTAGTAACTTCGGTCCTGCCGAACCATGTGGATTATGGCAATCAGAACAGGCAATTTTTCCTTCAGGAATCGGATGGTGAGAAAACTTATTCGCCTGCGCTTTTTGATCTTGATGACAAGTAAAGCAAACTAAGGCTTGAGTGGGTTTCTCACGTACTTTGTCATGGGCCGAGTGCACAACATGGCATGAGGTACAGGCTAAATCAGCCGCCTGATGAGCACCACCTTGCCAATGCGTGCGCTTAGGATCTTTTTCATGACAAGATAAACAAGCCACATTCTGATCTTGTGCTTTATTAGGCGTATAAACACCTTTTTTAACACCAAAAATCACATCAGGAGCATCCGTCTTACTGGTCAAATGCTTGACACTTTCGCCATGACAAGACTGGCAAGAAGGCGTGCGAGCATCAGCTTTATTACCATGCGCAGTCTGATAAATAGACAGTATCGGTTTGGTTTCATTTTCATCATGACAGCGAGTACATTCAGAATCTCTGTCTATCTTTTGAGCAGGTGATTTTGCGGCTATTACTCCTGTGACAGGCTGAACGTTTTCAGCATGTGCAGAAATCATTAGAAAGCCACAAAGCATGATAATTTTAAGTAATACCGTCATAAAACACTCGATTCAACAGATTTAAGCCTCGCGCTCAAGGCAACGAAGCAGGGTGATTTAATAAAATTTAAGCTGATGTTACGCAGTCGCCATTCAGCGGTTTAATAAAACACACATAATGAGGTCGCTATCGCGACGATGTGTTAATCGGGTTATCGCACCCGAAGGCGAGATACTTTCTTTTGCGCAGCCTTTAGAAAGCATCCAAAGAAAAGGCGGCTCGATTGCAGCTCAATCTGCGCTCCTCGGTTTTGCCTCGGGTCGGTAGCATAGGTATCTACACAAATAATTGTTAGCATTACCATGCGCGAACGATAACATTGTGGTGAAGATCGTAGGGGTGTATTGCATATGCCCTTATAAAATAAGCTCTATAACATTTACTTTCGATGTTGGGCGTATGCAATACGCCCCTACGGGGATTTTTTTCGCCATAAGTTACTGATATTTTATGATTATTTTTAATAGATCACCCCCCTAGCCCCTTTTTACTAAAGAGGGGAAATAAAAAGAATACATTCACAGTCTCTGGCGCTTATTCACCCTACAAAACTAAATTCATCTAAAATCAATCTAACGAATAAATCTATTCACTTTTAGATAGAGATCTCATGGAAACCGATTAAAGGCGAAGAGCTAAAACTAGCGACTATCTCTACTTAAGTTGCCAGCCTTAATATACAAATTAATTGGTATTACTGTGAAAGTATCCAAGCGATTAGATTATTAATTTCTTTAGCATCATCCACCTTCAAAATCATGTGAGCTTCTTCATGACCATCAGGAAATTTAGCTGTCTCACCTGAGGTTAAATGATGCAATAGTTTTTCTGTTGCCTTAGGATCTGCTTTAAATTTAGCCGCACTCTTAATAAATGAAGGGCCATCTTTATCTTTATCAACACCATGACAGCGGAAGCAATTGTTTTGTTTAGCTAAAGCTTTTGCCGCATCAGCATCTACTTCTGCATAGGCAGAATAGCAAAAACTACTAAGCAATAAGATAAAAAGAACTTTTAAACCAAATGACTGACCTAACTTCATAACGCACCTTTAAGTTCAAAATAAAAAATCACATGGATCGTAGGGTAATGCAATAACCACACTAATGTCAAATGAATTAATTATTACAATTATTGTGGTTAAACAAATGCTATTGAGTAAGCCACTAAGACTTTAAAGCACTGGGCCATACCTTGGTATTTAAAAACAAACTTTTAATCAGCAATCAAACAGAAGCCATATAAACACAACAATTCAACATGTTAGACATAATAAACGGCTAGCAACTAAAAACGGTACACTATAAAGTTAAGCCTTACACTGTGACTCGTCTTAAGGCTTAGGTCGGGTTAGCGATAGCCTAACCCGACAAAATCGTGGTGCCTCTTATTAAGCTGATAGCCGAACAACCTTTTGTGAGAACGACTTTTTCAGTAACTTCGCAGCTCAAACCACTCCCACAAAAGCACTCTATTTAAGTTATTAACTGTTTAAACTTAAACCCCAATTACCACTTGCTGCACCGCACTCCACTCGCCATGCGCGACACTTTTATCCCACCAACGCAACCGATATTCACGAGTTTCATGGGTATTGCCATTTGCCAAGGGGCGCTCGTCATAATAGGGTTTTACCGTGTCTACAGCGAGAAATTCCCAATTGCCACTATTAATTCGGCCTTCTATCCAAATACCATCATGTCGGTATTTTTTAAAGTCGATACGTACACGACTACCGCTCTCTCCCAGCTCGACATAAACAGTAGGATCAGGAATTAAATGCTCCACAGTATTCGTTGTAGCGATGATACCTAATTCATGACCAATAACATCGGTATAGTTAGCACTGGCTTTAATGCGAATGATCTGACTGGATAAGCGTTTTTGCATGCCAGGCTCAGGTATCGATGGTGAATTCGGAAATGGAGAAGGTAACGGATGTGTAATATTAGCACCACCATAACCCACTCCAGCCACCATCAGTTGCTTGTGTGCCGTTGCATCCTTAGCATCTCGCTGTAATGCAGGATGCCAATATTGCAATAGCCAAATCCAGTAGGCAACATCCAACTGGGTGCTAGCAATTTCTTCGGCACTGATGCCGCAGATAGGGCCGTTGATAGGCAACTTTAAATTATAATGAGATAGCCAAACGATCTGTGCATCTTCGGTTCTTGGAAAAAAGATATTTGCGCTCATAGTCTTAAGTAAACTCCGAATGGTTTAAGTGTGAAATATTGCTATATCAGTAGACGTGTAGAATATTTCCTTATCGCTGCTAGAGGTTTGCTGCTGTTTACTGTGACTTTTTACAAGAATATCGGTCGTTACTAACCCAACAATCTAGTTCATAAGTTACGCCTTTGATATCTTATCTGTCAATATAAATATTTTATTGCCCACCTTAAATATTTTCCTGCACGCCTTGCAGGTTTCATTGAAAACCCAAAACTATTTAGCGCCGTCTAAAAAGTTGCCGAGGTAAACCCTGAAGGTTTTATTGCAGACATACGAGTGTAGCTTGTTGACACAATAAGTTTTTTTGTACAGCTAAAAGATCTAAGGACATAGTAAATATAAGCCATGGCCTACAAAAAATTTATTTGTGACCACATAAAAAGAGCCGACGTCAAAGGAAAAACATTTAGCGTCTCAGTTATAACCGTCATCGCATCCCCTTACTCATTTCCTGTAATTACTAAAGACTACCCACACTTTACTCACGACATTCTACATAGCCATTATTCATTAATCTTAAGCGCATAGGTATTACTACTATTGACAGAAATTATCATGCCGCTGACAATAGCCACATAAACTAGACAAGCTATAGCAGAACGCACATAAACCTGTGTCATTAATTCAATCTGCAATGACAAGCGCATTAAATAGTTTCTTGACAAGCCCGGAACAAACAAAGTACATTAACATCCAAATTAAGTTGCCAATGCCGGAAACGCTTTACTCGCTTACGCTCATAAAGTCTTATTCCGGCCTACGAATCTGAATCGGAGTCTGCAGGGTGCAATTGGCGATAGCCGCATTGCACCCAATACTGGAGATCATAAGGAGTCAATAAGCAAATGTAGATGTAAGTTTTTGACACAGAATCGCTGCAAATGCCGGAAACGCTTTACTCGCTTACGCTTATAAAGCCTTATTCCGGCCTACGAATCTGAATCGGATTCCAGCCTACGAGAATTAACACTATTTATGCTTTATAAAAACAAATATCATTAACTTCGCATCACAGGTCGCTAATGTCACGATCAGCTCTACTTATTAAGCTGATTTTTCTTACTATGGACTGCTTTAAAAGCAATGGGACCTCACTATGACCGAGCTCGAGCAGCCAGCATTTGCCTTACTAATGAGCAGTGCTTTTTTCATGACAGTCGCATGGCTACTGTTGTTAAGGCCAATTGCCCTAAAAATAGGCCTGACTGATAAACCCAACACCAGAAAAAAACATAACGGTGATATACCTTTAATCGGTGGCTTAGCCATCTATCTATGTATGTTTTTTTTTATTTTGACCGAAAGTAAGCTGACTACTATTAACATGGGTTTTTTGACAGCTATCAGCCTTATTATTGCCACGGGATTGATTGATGATTTCAAAAATTTGGATCTTAAATTACGCTTTTTTGCCGAAATAGTGGCCATATTAATCATGATCAAATGGGGCGGCATTGAAATTACTAGCCTAGGCAATTTATTCGGCCTAGGTGAAATACATCTAGGCCTATTTTCCATACCCTTTACGGTGTTTGCCATTTTAGGCGGCATCAATGCCTTTAATATGATAGATGGTATTGATGGTTTAGCGGGCGGCACTTCACTGATTATTTTTTTTATCTTATGCGCCCTATTTATTACCACTAATTACAGCAATCTTTTATTGCTTTGCTCTCTACTTGCAGCGGCTACCAGTGCTTTTTTAGTATTTAACCTCAAAGCATTTGGACAAAAAACAGCTAAGGTTTTTCTAGGTGATGCGGGTAGCATGATGCTGGGATTTACCATTAGCGTAGTCATTATTTCTGCATCACAAGGCGTTCA
>Ga0214200_1000093_pt1 | contig 22408 bp, 19 predicted proteins | sample TroBogEpilimnion_7_FD_153038 | JGI IMG/M metagenome (GOLD analysis project Ga0214200, IMG submission 153038) | Freshwater microbial communities from Trout Bog Lake, WI - 23OCT2008 epilimnion | ecosystem: Environmental > Aquatic > Freshwater > Lake > Epilimnion/Euphotic zone | place: Trout Bog... | reverse complement strand
AATGCAGCTCCTTTTGAAGCAAAGCCCGAGTGCAATAGATAAACTGGCGGATGTCTTTAAGCTTACTGATGAGGAAAAAAAGCGACTTAGTCAGTTTCCTGTTGGGCAGGGACTATTTTTTGCTGGTCAAAATCATGTACATATTCAAGTCATTGCTAGCCCTTCAGAAACAACCCTCATAACAACAGATCCTGGTGAAGTTAAAAATATTGAACAACAAGGACAAATTCCTCTACAAGGAGAATCTACGGGGCAAATCTCCGCCAGACCCTAGTCAGGGTTACTTTTTTAAAAGTAAGCATAAAAATGTTACAATCTTAAGAGATAAGGGAGTAATACAAAGATATGCCGATTAGCAGTGAAGAGCGTTCTCCTAGCCCTGTTACAGAAAATACATCTATTGACACCCCCGCAACTTCAAGTGGAACAAGCGGGTCTATGAAGAGCTTACTGGCTAAACGGAATCCCTTAAAAGGAGGCCTAAGTAAAAAACAAGGCCTAGCTATGGGGGGGATAACGGGAATTTTTGTGAGTGTGATAGCATTTGTTGTTATCTCAGGTCCTCTTGAACTTATACATTTTGCTGAAATGCTTAGACAATATCACTACAGTGATCAATCTTCTAACAACACCAGCGAGATTAAGAAATTATTTAATTATGCTCGAGGAGCTAATCCTTCAAGAACTCGATTAGGTTTTATTGGAAATAGAATTGCTGATTCAGTCACTAAACAGTTTGCAAAAAATGGCTGGAGCATGAATTATGATAAAACTGGTGAATTTACTGGGTATACATATGATCCTTTGTCGGGAGATAATGCGCTCGATCCTAACAGTACCCCTGAACAAATAAGGGCCCACAATGAACAGGTTGCTTCGAGTATGAATAACGAAGGGGTGACCGCTACTTTGAGTGGGGATGGCAAAACTATTTCCGTGACGAGTTCAGACTCACGGTCAGCAGGAAGAACAGTTCTTAAGTTTATGTACTCAGGAAACCGCGATGTCGGATCAATTACTGCAGCCCTTGAGCAGCGATTGTTAATAAAAAGAATGGGTATAAATTTTGATCCGGTGACTGAGCTTAAGGATTTAGTTGGTGCGAAACTTGCAGACAAAATAAAGTCCTTTAACGAAGAAAGAACAAAAAATTTATCAGGAGATGAAACCCCCCCAGAAGTAACTGTTCAGGGTGAAAAAGATTCAAAGGGTAAGCCAGTTACCACAAACGATCAGGGGGCAAGTAACGCGAATGATAACGTTGATAACGTAAGGAGCGGGAAGCTGTCTGCTAAAGACTTATTAAATAAAGGGGGGAGCACTTTGCTCGGTGTCCTGTGTGCTGCGCAAGGTATCTTTGATGCAGCCAGCAAAGCAAGCAAAATCAACAAACTTATTCCTTTAATTCACGCAGGAGCAGAAGTATTGTCTGTAGCGAGCAAGATTAAAGATGGTAATAATGTCGATTTAAATGCGGTGGGTCAAATAAGCAAGAGTCTGGAGAGCTCTACCGGCGGTGGATCTTTTATAGAATCAAATAGTTTGCAATATGAATTAAAAGGTGGGGTTGGTAAAAAATTACCCTCAGAATTAGACCCTCGAAACTCAGAATTATTGGGTTCAAAAATTCTAAACGATGTTCCGGGCCTTAGCGGCGCATGTTCAATTTTAAATAATTCGTTTGTTTCTTTAGCATTAACAATTGCTGGTGGAGTTGGGGGAATTCTTACAGCTACTGTTACGGAGGTTATAACAAAATCAGGTCTAATGAATGATATCGTTAATGCGTTAACAACAAAGGTTGTCGATCTTTCAGCGCCTAAATATGCTGGAGCAGCGTATGGGGAAGCAGCAAACGTGGGTGTGCAGCTTATGTCAAACGAGACTGCGGCAACAATGGGAGGAAGGGTACTCACAAATTCTGAAACTGTCGCTTTAAATGATCAAATCAACCAAGAAACTAATGCGCAAAATAAGATACGTTCAATTGCGAGTAAGTATCTTGATCCAACCCAGTATGACACGCCAGTTGCCAAAGTTTTGGATAGTATAAATCCCAGGACTTTAGTGGCTAGCTTATCTCGATTACCTGGTATGGTTTTTGCTTCTCTCTTTCAACCTTTTATGGGAAAATCAAGTGCAGCTACAGAAGACTATACCTCTACCTATTATGGTTATAGTAAAGTTGGTTTTGCTCCTGGAGAGCTAGATTCTACCGGAAGCGATCCGTATCAAAATGCTGATGAAGTAAAAGATATAATAAACAACGATCGCTCATATATTCAGAAAATACAAGATTGCTTCAATGTAACTGTTTCTGGTTATGACAGTTCCGGACTTCTAGATTTCACCAGTCAATCAGGAAGCGGTACACAACCCGTAATTCTAGGTAATGGAGATTATTCAAACCTTCCTTCATACTGCACAAGCACGACCGATTCAAACATGGTAAAAATTAGAGTTGCAATGTTTGATACATTTGCCTTAAAGTCGACAGCGTGCACAGATTTTGGTGATTCACAAAGTTGTTCTGATCTTGGGCTACAAGGGCAATAAATGTTAAAAAAAATATCTTTTTTTATAAAAATATTTTCATTAACTGTTTTAGTACTAATTACATCATCCAATAGTTTTGTATTTGCTCTAACCCAAAAACAGCTTAATCTACTAAACGCCAACATCCTCTATTACGATTACGGAGGTGATTGTACCTCATCGAGTGATTCAGGTTCTGCGGCGGCTTCGGGAAGTGGTTCGAATGTTTTTATCTTAGGAGATTCTATTACTGAAAGATCCGCCACTTCATACACTAATGCTCTAAAAGCTAAGGGATATACAGTTACAATAGATGCTTCGGCCGGTAGAAGTATTAATGGAGCAGGGGGTGTTGGCGGAGATAAGGGAACCAATGGCAACACCGACTCTGGCCTAAAAGCCGTTAGTGATGCAACTGATGTAACACAAATAAAAGCTTCTCAAATTTTTGTAATAGCGCTCGGGACAAATAGTCCAAATACAGTAGCGAACATAGACGCACTTATGGCTGCAATTAAAGTTAATGCACCCGCGTCAGCTCAATACTACTGGGTGGACACAATTGCATTTGGAAGAACCACCAGCAGTCTCTCGAGTTGGAATCAAGATTCCGTGAAACCGAGTAATGTTGCCACGTATGCTGATGCTTCAAAACAAAATTATACTGTTCTTTCCTGGTTTAAAACCGTTGATCCAAATGGTGATCCTCAAAATCCTACAAGCAACGAAACTGATGCAAATCTCTATATTGATACATCTGATGGGCTAGGCGTTCATCCAACACCAGCCGGTAGTAATGCGCTCGCTACAATGGTGACAAATGGAATATCGGGAGCGAGCGGTACGACTAACAATGCAAGTGGGGGTAGTTGCTGTGATTCTAGCTCACAACAGCTATCTGGTTCGACAAATGCTATAAAAGCCGTGAATTTTTTCGAAAGCAAAGGATTGAGCTCACTTCAGGCCGCTGCAATGGTTGGAAATTTTCAAGCAGAATCAGGAGTAAATGTTGATCCTACTGCAACAAATTCAATTGGCGCACATGGAATTGCCCAATGGTTAGGCGGTAGAAAAACAGCCCTTGAAAATTACGCAAAATCAAATAATCTTCAAGAAGACGACCTAACTACACAATTAAATTTTTCCTGGCAGGAGTTAACGGGAAGCTATAAATCACGTGTCCTGGATCCACTACAATCTTCCACTGATATTAATTCGGCTACACAAATCGTTTTTAAATATTATGAAGCTCCTGGAGATAGCTCTCTTCCTAAAAGACAAGCTTACGCAGCTGCATTAGTAGGTTCCACGAATGGGAATTCATCACCACCCCCTAACACAACCAATCAGGGATCTTCATCTTGCGGAGGTGGAACGGTCGTAAGTACGGTGGGATATCATAACCCTTTTAGGGATGTGAAGGGAATTGCTTTTGCAGGAGTGGATGGAGGCGCAGATTACTCTGGCGAAGGTGTTGTGTATCCTATTGGAAACGGTGTTATTACAAATGCAACTCTCCCTAGCGGTTGGCCGGGCGCAAACGGACAAGGTGGCGCTTTTGTTCAATACAAACTCACTGATGGTGCTGCAAGTGGTAAATACATCTATATTGCTGAAAATTGCACACCAATTACAGTAAAAGTTGGTCAAACAGTTGATGCTAATACGGGATTATGCACCATGCATAATACAAATCCTTATATTGAAAGCGGTTGGGGTGCTGATCCTTCAGCAGGAGACTCCATTTCAGCTGCAACAGGCTGTTACACTGTCGAAGAAGGACCAGGCAAACAACAAACTGCTTATGGTGCAAATTTCTCTGCTTTGATTGAATCATTAGGGGGACCAAAAGGGAGTTCGAGTTTTGATGCTTGCACTTTACCGGCTGGATGGCCAATATGGAAGTAGTGTATGAATAATTATATTAATTTTAATTACTATGATGATCAAAGAGAGAAGTTAGTTAAGATTATTTTTGTTTTATTTTGTTCAGCTATTCTACTTTTTGTTATTGGTATGCAAATCTATAATTTTCTTACAACGGGTAATTTAGTGATTTCGAGCGATCAAGATGTTCAAATAACAATAACTAAATACAAAGACTCGGGCGTAAACAACCCTTTCTCAAAAACCTTGCAGGGTAGTTCAAGGTTATCCTTAAAAGATGGGATTTATATTCTTAGTGCTCAGACAAAAGGATATGGTGAGTCTCGGTATGTAACAATAAAAGGCCATTCGACATCAATTATTAATTTTAATAAGAAGGCTTTTATTGCAAGTGAACCAGTTACTTTAGATAATGCTAAGAATATATTTTCTTCTTTATCTGTGCTCGAGTATTTCAACAATGATACGGGCCAGATTTACAATATAGATTCTTCGGGTAACGAAAAAATAATAGCTGGCAACTTTTCGTTCCAAAAAGTGCAATGGGATAAAAGTGGAAATATACTAGCTAGTACAAAAAACAATGAATTATATTTCATTAAAGAAAACACTATTTTCTTATTAACGCAACCATCTCAAGAAATAAGTAGTAATTTGTCTGATTTTGATATAAGTCCTAATGGTTCAATATATCTTTCGTATGGCAAAAACATATATGCCGGAGATAGTAGCGGTAATTGGAAGAAAATATCTTCAACAAAAGGAACTTTCAGTCTTTATGCTTCCGATAATTGCGTTGCAGCTCTTGGTATCTATATAGGGAAAATACCAAAAGGTTTGAATATAAATAGTCAAAGTATTGTATGCAAAAATGGCAGGGAAACAGATTTTAATTCAGTGGTTCGCGGGGCAGCTTGGTCACCTGATGGAAGCAAATTAGCTATCCAAGGAGTAGACACAACTATCTATGATAGTGAGTCAGGAAAAGTCCTTCAAACAATCCCTTCAAAAGACCCAATTAATAGTTTTACTTGGTTAAGTAATACGGTACTTACGTTCAGCACACAGTCGCTACTTTGGACTTTTGATACTTCAACGAATAATGCAGTAACAATCGATAACTTAGGGGTTGCAGGAAATTACGCAGGAATATTCAGTGATTCTTCGAATAATTATCTCTATACAGTTGTAAGTAATAATCAGGGTGCTAGCCCTTATACTATCGAAAGATACCCCCTAAAAGGACAGACAACCTCGTCTGTGGCAAATCAATTAGCAGTATTTCTTCCAAATAGTATCAATGGGTGTTCTTTGAGTTTCATTAATTTTACTAAAATAACGATTTTTTCAACACCTACTGAATCTAGCTCGACTGACTGTCTGCAGGTTGCAAAGAATTATCTTCAGGGTTATGGTGTGAATACTGATTCATTATTATTTAAACCCTCGATTTAAAGGCTAATTACGTTGCATTTTTGAGCAAATTCTTTAACGATTACATCAGCATCGGTGGTGGTAATGATTGTTTGGTAATCCTTTAGGTAGTTTGTGAGTGCTTTTCTCCGAGCTCCATCCAGCTCGCTAAACACATCATCAAGAAGAATGAGTGGTTTTTGTAGTCGGGCATCTTCAATGATTTTTATCTCAAGGATCTTAAGACTAAGAACAAGTGTTCTTGTCTCGCCCCTTGATGCTATATATTCTGCTGGCTGATTATCAAGTAGTATCAAAAAATCATCTCTGTGTGGTCCGTAGGTAGTAAATCCACGGTCTATATCTTTTTGTAAGTTCTGTTCAAGTTTTGCGAGTAAGCTTGTTTCGTATGATGCAATGGGTAGTTTTGTTTCATATCGCAATGCTACTTTATTTTCTTTTCCTGCTATCTCACAATATATAGCCTCAAGCTGCTCATTAAGCTTTATAACGAGCTTTTGACGCGAAGCTACTAATTTACCGGCAAGCTCACTTAATCGCACGTCCCAGGCGAATATTTGGCTTTTGATTATTGTACTATTTTGTTTGAGAAGACTATTTCTTTGCGCAAGCGTTCTCTTATAATGGTTCTTCAAGGAAGAAAAGTTTGCTTCAGTTTCCGCTAGCATCTGATCAAAAAAGTCTCTTCTGTGTTCAGGTGATCCAGTTAAGAGGCGCATATGTTCGGGTTCGAAAATAATGGTAGGTACGATATCATTAAAGCCCGGCCTCTTTTTTTTGCTTCCATTTATCTCATATGTTTTATCTATAATGTCGTTTCGTTTCTCAAGTTTTAATACTCTATCACCTCCTTGAAAACAAACATCAATACGTGCCCACTCTCGTTCATGTTGCAATAGTTCACTAATATGAGCGCGAAATGAAGGGAAGCCACTAACAGTAAGAATAGCTTCGAGTAGATTCGTCTTACCGCAGCCGTTAGGGCCAACCACAATATTAACACCAGGCGAAAGTTCAACCGCAAAATCTGTATACGATCGAAACTGCTGAATGTGCAGCGACGTGTAGATATAATCTTTCATTTATTTAATTGTATAGCTAATAAGCAGCGCTGTTTAGCTTTTTAATGGCATAACAAGGTATGTCTGTCCAGGGGCCTCGCTTGAGGTTAAAACGCATGGCTCTAGTTTTCCATTAAAACTAAAGCTTACCTGCTTTGTTCCAAGCGCACTAAGTGCGTCAAGGAGATAGCGAGAATTTAGGGTTACTTCACCAGTGCCCGAGACTTCAGCATCTGCACTTGATGTATTTTCACCAAGTTGTGAGGCAATTGAGGTAATACTAACGTTTTTAGCTACTTCATCAACTTTAATAGTAATACTCCCAGCACTTTCTCGAGCAAAAAGGGATGCTACTTTCGTGATAGTCGTAAATTCATCACGGGCAAGTGTTGCTATGGTTGCGAATTTCGTAGGAATTAGTTTTTTATAGTCTGGATACGTTGCATCAATAAGTCGTGTTACGAGCTCAATATCTCCAACCTTAAATAGTACCTGTTGACTGTCTGCGTGTAACTCAACAAATTCAGTATTTTCTGGAAGAACACGAAGTAGTTCTTGTAGAGCTGAAGCTGGAATAAGTAGCGATATATCTTGTGCGGTTTTGAGTAACTTTTTTTCAGCCAGTCGGTAACTATCGGTTGCCGCAGCATACAAAGAACCATCCTGGGTATTTAGTAAAACACCGGTAAGTACTGGTCTTGTTTCATCAGATGATGCAGCAAAGACCACTTGCTGTAAGCTTTTCTTCAAATCTTTAAGAGGAATCTTTAACTGGAGTCCTTCTGTTATTTCAGGAACAAGAGGGAATTCGTCTGCAAACACACCGTTGATAGTGGACTTATATTGTTCAGTAGATATATGAAGTTTATGTTCATCGAGCTCAAGCTCTAAAACATCACTCGGTAAACTGCTTATATATTCTTGCATTAAACGAGCGGGAACAGTAATTGCTCCTTCTGTCTGAACCTTTGAACCAATTTTTTCAGTTATGGCTATTTCTAGATTTGTAGCTGAAAGGCTAAGTCTATTATCTACTGTGCGAATAAGTACATTATTAAGAATAGGAAGTGCATTCTTATTCACCATTGCAATACGAGCAACATTATTCAATGCCTTGTTTAAATTCTCTTGTGTGACTTGGAGCTTCATAGTGCCTATTCCTTTACTTATTTATTTATGTAGTAGTTATAGTAGGGCCTGTGGATGATGGGGATAACGGTATCTTTATAGGAGTTAATTGAACGAAAAAGGTGTGTAGAACACGGTGGTTAAATAACGTATAAACTGAGTACAAAAAAGTGTAAAACTGCCGAATACTTTTTAGTGAGTGGATATGTGTATAAGTCAGCGTATTTGTGCGCAACTTGTGCACTGAGCTGTACACATTTATTCCACATACGGATGACATAAAAATTCCTTTATGCATAGAGCTTTTCCTTAATATCTTTCACGTGTTCTTTTAGAATATTGTCAAAATGGAGCTCCTTTTCAATCTTTTCAACAGAATGAATTGCGGTTGTATGATCCTTGCGACCTAATTCTTGAGCTATTTTAGGAAAACTGAGATGTAATTCACTGCGCAGTAGATACATAGCAATCTGGCGAGGAAAGACAATATCCTTATCTCGCTTTGGGCTTAAGATTTCCTCGATACTAATCTGGAAGTGTTTAGCAGTACGTTCAACTACCTGTTTGGCGTTCATATGTCGAGGGCGAGAACGGTGAGTGCCAAAGAGCCCAGTGACAACAGATAGATCAGGAGTTAAATTACGCATTTCACAAAAGGCGAGTAACTGATTAAGTGCGCCTTCAAGTTCGCGAATGTTAGTCTGTACCTGATTTGCGAGAAATTCTACAACAGGTTGGTCGAGTAAGATATTATGCTGCGTTGCTTTGTTTTGTAGAATCGCACAACGTGTTTCAAAATCTGGTGCGCCGATATCTACAATCATCCCCCATTCGAAACGACTACGAAGTCGCTCTTCTAGGGTTGGTATAGATTTTGGTGGCTTGTCACTCGATATAATAATTTGTTTATTGGCTTGATGGAGGGCATTGAAGGTATGGAAGAACTCTTCCTGGGTTTTTTCTTTTCCAGCAATAAACTGCATATCGTCAACGATGAGTACGTCAGCGTTCCTATAATGACCCGCAAAGTCAGTAATTTTTTTGTAGCGAATTGCATCCAGAAACTCTTGAACGAACTGTTCAGATGTCGCATAGACTACCTTAGAGCCTTTTTTGTTGGCAAGAACAGCATTGCCAACAGCTTGTATCAAGTGTGTCTTTCCTAGTCCAACACCACCATAAATAAAGAGCGGATTATATTTAGTTCCTGGGTTTTGGGCAATCGCCTGACAGGCTGCGTAGGCCATTTCGTTACCAGAGCCCACAATAAAGCTATCGAAAGTATAGCGATCGTTAAGTCCTTGTCTGTAGGAATGGGTTAACGAAGGTGCGCCATTGCCGCTAAACATCTCGGGATTTGTTTTCTTTGGACTTTCCGACATAATAACGACTTCTGTATCGTCTCGTGAAGTAGTTTTTAAAGGAGCTGAGGCGGTGTGTGTTTTGAATTCAAGTGCTATTTCGCCCAGTCCATTTTTGGTAAGGAGCTCCATTATCATGGGCTTAAACTTGGTTTCAAGCTGCTGCTTATAGAAGATGTTCGGCACACCAATAATCATTGAATGGTCGTCACGACGTAATACATGGGTATTTTTAAACCAGGTAACAAAGTTACCGCGCGAAACAGTCAGCTCTATTTCTCCAAGTACTGATTGCCAAACTGCATCTTCTTCCACAGCGATTAACCCTCTCTTAAGCTTATGAAACCTTTTTCCCGAACAAGAACGTTTGTTTGTTACATAAAACTATACAAGAGCAGTGAATAGTTTTCCACAGTTTTTTGAAAAAATACTCGTTTTGTATTGTAACAACCAGCAACTGAGGTAAAGTTATGCACACCAGTAAACCACCCCTGTATAAGTAGTGGATAACGTGTGGGCTTGTGTGGACAAACAATAGATTTTCTCTCTTTAAATGAGTATTTTTTACAAACTCCACGCAGGGCAAATAATTTAACTCCTTGAAGTATCACTCTTCTCGTGCTACTATTACCAACTGAAATTATGCCTAAAAGAACTCACCAACCAAAAAAGAGACGACGCAGCCGAGAACACGGTTTCTTTAAGCGTATGTCATCACGTGCTGGTAAGCTCGTTTTGAAGAGACGACGCCTAAAAGGTCGCAAACACATTTCTCGCTAAGATTTGTCTTAAAAACAAGCTACACTGTATACATAAACCTTAACTAGACAGTCAGGATCTATTTTGCTCGCCAAAAAACATCGATTTCACGGTCATAGTAGCCTTAATTTTACCTATAGAAGAGGTGAAACGATACGGAGCCCCTATTGTGCGATACGCTTTGTTCCAGGCAAGCATGAAACTTTTCGAGTCGCGGTTGTGGTGAGTAAGAAGGTCGCAAAATCTGCTCCAGATCGTAATAGAATACGTCGACGAGTATATGAAGCGATACGAGAACTGGCGCCAAAACTACTAACTAATCAGGATATTGTTGTTACAATTTTTGATGAAAAATTCTTAACCATGCCTCATGATGAATTATTTGCATCACTAAAAAGGCAATTAGAGCAAATGACAAAAACAAACAAAGAAAAACCCAAGAGTGCTTAGACAAAAGGGGTGAAGATAGGGTAAAATAGGAGTATATGTTTCATTTTATTGGTGTTTTATTCAACGCATTGATTGCTCGGCCAATCTTTAATTTGCTAATCATTATTCTTGCGTTATTGCCAGGTCACAATTTAGGCTTGGCTATAATTTTGTTTACCGTTTTTGTTCGAATAGCGATGTATCCACTCCTTAAGAAGCAGCTACACCACGCGATGGCAATGAAGAAGCTTCAGCCAGAGATGAAACGCATTAAAAAAGAAGCAGCCGGTAATAAACAAAAAGAATCTCAGCTCATGATGGAGCTTTATAAGGAACGAGAAATAAATCCTTTTGGCTCTATTGGAATTATTCTTGTACAGCTTCCGATTCTTATTGGGCTCTACTCTGGCATCTCGAAGCTCATACGAACACCGCATACTCTTTTTACGTATAGCTACGCTTGGGTGCAGCATCTTCCCTATATGAAACATCTTGCGCTTAATATCCACGGTTTTAACGAAACACTCTTTAACGCTGTTGATCTTACTCGACACGCAATGGAGAAGACTGGTGTTTATTGGCCTGCAATGATCCTTGTTGTGGTAAGCGTCGCCGTACAGTTTTTCCAAAGTAAACAGCTTATGATGCAGGATAAGAATGCAAGGTCCCTTCGCCAGATCTTTAAGGATACAGCAAGTGGCAAGCAAGTCGATCAAACCGAGATTCAAGCCGCAACAGGAAAATTCACGCTGTTATTCATTCCTTTTATGCTTTTTTTGGTTTCGATAAGCCTGCCTGCAGCGCTGTCACTCTACTGGGCAATTGGTGGACTCATTGCACTCTACCAACAGACAAAGATTCTTCGCCAAGACGTAACGGAAATGGAAGCAGCAGTCGATAAAGTTCCTGTTGAAGCAGAAATACTATCTAAGCCAAAGAAAAAAACTACAACCTCCTCTTCTAAAAAGAAAGCTAAAAAACGGAGGTGATAGATGGAAGATTCAATTCAATTTGCAAAGAAATATCTAGAGGATATACTTTCCTTCTTTGGGCTTAATACGGATATCCATGCAACTACTGAAGACGATGTTATAGAGCTGTCGATTCCATCAACACATATGAACGGGTTTTTGATTGGCCAGCGAGGCGAGACGCTGCGATCGATTCAGTACATGGTGAGTGCGGCACTTATGAACAATAATAATGAATTCCACCGAGTAAACGTTGATGTAGCTGATTACAAAAAAGGAAGACAAGAGCAGTTGAGTGAGGTGACAAAAGGTTGGATAGAAAAAGTAAAAAGCTCAAATGAAGCCATGACATTAAAGCCTATGAATGCAGCGGATCGACGAATTGTGCATAAAGTTGCCAGTGAGTATGGAGTGATGACCGAATCGGTAGGAATGGGACGAGATCGCCATATTGTCTTAAAACCACAGCAGTCCGAAAAAACTGAAGAAGTATAGAGAGGTCACTAGCGGTGATGTTTTTTGTTGCGACGTTGTTTCTTTTGTTTTTTTGGTTTTTCAAGAAGCATTGGTTCTTCAGCGGAAGGAGCAGTTTTAGTAGCTCGAGGACTTCTGAAGGTAGTAATAAACCCAATAATTGAAAAAGCCATGAGGCCGTAAAGATAAGCCACGTAACTATTTTTACTTTTTTTCACTACTTTTGGTGCGTCTGTGGGGCCGCTAGAAACACTAATTGCGGTTGCAGGTGTAGATATGAGGGCTGAGGCACTACCACTGGAAGTTGTTGCGCTGTCGATGCCCCCTTGGCTGAATGTTGCATTTTGAAAACTACTACCTGAAGGAGCACTATAAAGTTGAGAGGGTGAAGCGGTTGATTGAGTCGATTCTGCCTTCGTAGTTACTGGTACTATCAAGAGTAGGGTACTTATCAGGGAAAGTGTGGCTTTTGATTTCATTAATGGTAATTATGAGCTAATGAGATATAAAACACAAAAAAGACCACTATTGGAGTAATGCTTTTTCATAGACTGCAAGCGTCTGCTCAGCCATTTTTTTCCAGCTATAGTTTGATGCTCGCTTGACGCCTCGACGAATCAGCTCTTTTCTTAGTTCAGTATTTTGAAGCACCTCATTAATGCTACGAGCCATATCGTGCACGTCGAGTGGATTAAAATACCACGCAGCGTCTCCGTACACTTCAGGGAGGCAGGTGGCATCACTACTTACAACTGGCGCATGGTGCACCATGGCCTCAAGGCCCGGTAAACCGAAGCCTTCACTCAAGCTAGGAAATACATAGGCTTTACAGCCTCTATAGAGCCATTTAAGCTGTCCTTCAGTAACATAACCTGTAAAGACAACTGAATCAGCTATCTTAAGCTTTTTGGCCTGTTTCATAAAGCTATCGTACACAGTATCGTTACGACCAGCCAAAACAAGTAGTATATATGGATTAGACTTTCTAAGAATACTGAATGCTTCAAGCAGTCTTCCAAGATTTTTATGGGGCTGAGGTCGGCCAACGTAAAAAACAAAAGGCTTTGATTGGAGTGACTTAATTGGCTCTATTGATTCATGAATTTCATCAGCCGCTTCGTAGGTAACCACTATCTTTGATTCTTTTATTTTAGAAAACCGGACGACATCTTTTTTAACAAACTCAGTTGGCGTGATAATTACTTTAGAAAATCTTGGAACATACCAATTAACAAATTTGTAAATTTGCTGTTTGAAGAAATAGACCACTTCATTTTTTGCAGGATTACTAAATCTTGTAGTAGTCAGATCGTGCATCGTAGTGACATGTTTTCCAAAATAAAGTAAGGGTTGCTGCACCATCGCAAAATGAACAAGATCGACATCAAGTTTCTTTAGGAAATGCCGATAGCCAATTTGTTCAGAAAAGGTAAATTCTTTATATGGACACGCGACTGAAGAAAAGTTTGGGTTGGTCGCTTTCCACTTGTTCATGTCTTGAGGGCGAAGAAGTACCACGTAGGAATTTGTTTTGTCTATTTCTTGAAGATAATGAATAAGTCTCTCGACATAACGCCCGGTACTGGAAGTGAGTTCACGTGCATCTATTGCTATCTTTGCCATCAATTAATTTTACCCTATATCTTCACGTTAGGGTAAAAATAGACGTGGCATAAGATAAAAGCTTGCAGTATCATGGAGTTACGAATTCAAAAGGAGCAAGTATGGTTGAAAAAATTGGTTCATTTAACGAATATAGGGAGATAAATAATCTTACAGACAAGGCGGAAGCTTTGCAATCTTATTGTTTAGCGCTTGATGGCCTTCGACGACAAATTGCTAAGGAGAGAGGATTAACTCTTGAAGAGCTTCATTTTGCTTCATTTCCTTCCGAAGAAGAAGCAAACTGATTCGGTTTTTTGTTTTTAAAAACTACCAAATCATAGAGGAAGAAGTTCCATACCATAGTTACAATTGTTGCTATTAATTTAGCAATATTGTTAGCAACGATGCCATTATGATAGTGAGCTTTTATAATATGTACCACCAAGGTGATGATTAAACCTTGAATCACCCAAAGACCGAAAAGGGTAAAAGCTACGAAAGAAGCAGCAGATCTGATGTCCATTTTGCCGGGGTGAGAAAATACAAACTTCTTGTTTAGGAAATAGCTAATCGTCATCGCAATTGTCGTAGAAAAGATGTTTGCTATAGCTGGGCTTGTTTTAAAGGCTGAAAAAATGAAATTGTAGAAAGCAAAATCAATGAAGGTATTTAAAAAACCTACTAATACAAAGGAGGCTAACTTTTTTTTAAACTTCGTTAATTTCATAAATTTTTTCAATAACCCTGTTTCCGATTTCAGTCCAACTAATTGAAGAATAGGGAAGACTATATTTTTTTCGAGGTGAACGTGCCGCTATTAATATTTTTTCGGCAATATCTACTGAATTATTTGGGTCAAAGTAGTGAGCATTTTTACCAGCAACTTCTCGGAAAACGGGTATGTCGCTTAGTGCAAGTGGAATACCGAAGTGGGCGGCTTCAATGATTGGCATGCCAAATCCCTCATAATGAGAAGGCAAAACAAAAACAGTACAATTTTCATATAACGTATTTTTTGTAGCTTCATCAACAAACCCTGTAGAAATTACTGATATGCCTTTTTTGAGTAAGTGATTATATTTTTTCAAGGTTTCTTCGTATTTCCAGTCAAGCTTTCCGCAAAGCACAAGACTGTAGTTATCTGCCAATTCATTATTTGAAGCAAATGCGTCCATTAATGCTACTAAGTTTTTTCTTGGTTCTAGCGTTCCAACAAAAAGAACGAATTTTTGTTTTAGCCCATACTTTTTTCTAATCTTTGCAATGTCACTGCGTTTTGATACATCAAGTGAAAGAGGTATTGGGGTAACCAAGACTTCACCGGTGTATCCATAAATTTTCAGAAGATCTTTTTTCGTTTGTTCGGAAATTGTAATAATAAGTTTAGAGCTTTCTATACTTGAGGGTAAGAATCTCTTTAGATCCTTTTGATTTTTTTGACTCATGAATTCGGGGAAAAATTCGTGGGTGAGATCGTGGACAACTGTAATTGTTTTTGTTTTAAAAATGGTAGGAAATGATAAATAATTTGGGTAAATAGCAAAATCTCCACGACACTTAGCAAGAAATTCAATGGGCACATTAAGGCCAATTCTTCGTAGTACATTAATTAACGCACCGGGGTAAAAACGTATTGGCCTGTATGTGATGTTCGGCGCGACGGGCATTGATATATTTCTTTTCCTCCCAAGAAAGTCGAAGTAGAAGGCGACTATTTCTATCTTATCTCTGCCGCTATTTGAGATTGCCTTTATGAGCTTTTCCGAATAAACACCTATGCCGGTTTTTTGTGAACCAGCCAGTGGATTGGCGTCAAATAAAATCGTTATTTTTCTACTACTCATACATTACCCGAATTTGGTTATTAACGATATCTTTAAATTGAAAACTTTCAAGATAAATACGTCTACTTTCTTTACCCATATTTTCCCTTAAGTCTTTATCCTCGATAAGTTTTTCCATGGCCATAGAGAGATTGCTCACTTGTTTAGCCGGGACAAGAAGCCCGTTTATGTTGTTTTGTACTATTTCAGGGTTTCCGCCAACTGCAGTCGCAATTATTGGAAGTCCCATCATCGTTGCCTCTACTATCGAAAGACTGAAACCCTCATGATAAGTTGGGTGCAGATAAATATTAGCAAGCGACAATTTTTCTGGAATATTATTGCTAAATCCCATAAATCTAATATTGGGTAAATCAGCCGATTTTTCTTTAAAAAAAACTTCATCTGGACCCGTTCCATATATTTGCAGTTCTGTATTTTTATGTTTTTTAAATACTATTTTAAATGCATCTATTGCCTCGAGTATGCCTTTATCTCCAACTAGACGAGAGGTCATAATAAATATTAATCTTTTATTGATTTTATTTATTTTAAAAAAACTATCATTAACACCATTATAGATAACACTAAAGTTTTCTAATCTTCTAGCACCACTTGCGTTCTTTATTAGGTTTAGTTCGCTTTTGCTAACAACAGATATGTGAGAAGCTAATTTTGAACAAATAAACACAGTTTTGCCTATTGGGTTTTTGTACCATATTTTTAGATTTAAAAAAATATGCTTTAGATCTGCGTGATCAGTCCAAATAATCTTTTTTTTCAAGAGCTTGCCCGCAAGTGTACCCGCAATAAAATCATCTTTACTTTGAAGATGTAATACATCAACATCAAATTTTTTTATGATATGCAAATACCAAAAAAATAAAATTAGTTGCCATAAGAAATACACCGGAAGGATAAAGTTGTTATATCCGTCCCAATTTTGCTTTTTCCACCAAAGCGAATTCGTGTTTACTATATTAAACTTTCTTGCGTCGCTTAAAACTTTTTTTGAATTTGAAACCACGACAGGTTTATAATTTAATTTTTTTAATTCGGCAGCAAGAATAACGGGATATTTTTCAGCCCCACCATAGCTATATTCATAACTATTTCTAACTATCAATATAGTTTTATTTTTATCCATATCTTAAAGTATAATAACAATAATCACATGAACATACTAAGCAAACAAAATAAATCAATTCTTAGGGAAATGGTTTCGACTGATTTTAAGATCAGATACCAAGGCTCACTACTCGGATATGCTTGGTCCCTACTCAAGCCGCTTTTTCTTTTTTTAATTCTTTATATCGTTTTTACAAAATTCTTAAAGATAGGTTCTGACATACCACACTACCCAGTTTACTTATTGCTTGGGGTAATTCTTTGGAATTTTTTTACAGACGCCACATCTACAGCAATGACATCAATTGTTTCAAGAGGGGATTTAATAAAGAAAATAAACATACCTAAGTACTTGGTGGTAATAAGTACCGTTATCTCTGCTTTTATTAATCTTTGCTTGAATTTTATAGTTCTCATAGTTCTTTGCGCGATAAATCACCTTCCATTTTCGTTAACATGGTTACTAGTACCTGTTTTGCTACTTGAGCTATTATTTGTTGTTTTGAGCTTAGGTTTTCTTTTGAGCACGGTATATGTAAGGTTTAAGGATGCTTCTTATATATGGGAGGTTGTACTTCAAGGCGCCTTTTATGCTACTCCTATACTTTATCCTCTCAGTTTGGTTCCAAGGCGAATTCAAGAAGTCCTTATTCTTAACCCTGTTGCGCAAATAATTCAAGATGCAAGATGGTGTATAGTTTCTCATGATTCAATTACATTCTGGAGCCTAACTCAAAGACTTTTTTGGCCTGTACCCATAGCTATGATTATTATTTTTTCTGCATTTTCGATACAGTATTTTAAAGCAAAAGCAAAATACTTTGCTGAGGATATATAAGATGGAAAATGCAATTACTGTTAAAAAATTATCAAAAAAATTTCGAGAACAAGCAAATTCTAAAAGTCTCAAAGAGTTCCTGCTTAATCTATCGATTAAAAATAGACCTAAAAATAAAAATGCTCAAATATTTAAAGACATAAGTTTTACAATAAAAAAGGGTGAGTTCTTCGGTATCGTAGGTAGAAACGGAAGTGGAAAAAGTACTCTTTTGAAAATCCTAGCAGGAGTTTATGTTCCAACATCTGGGGTGGTAGAGATCAATGGAAGACTCAATCCATTTATAGAATTAGGGGTTGGATTTAATCCAGAATTATCGGGCAGGGATAATGTTTTTTTAAACGCATCACTGCTAGGGTTCTCAAGGGATAAAATAACTAAAATTTATGATGATATAGTTGAGTTTGCTGAACTTGATGGCTACATGGATTTAAAGTTAAAACACTATAGTAGCGGAATGCAAGTAAGGCTTGCCTTTAGTGTAGCAATAAGAGCCGAAAGTGACATTTTATTAATTGACGAGGTGTTGGCTGTAGGAGACGCTGCATTTCAGCAGAAATGTTTTAAATACTTTGATGGTCTAAAGAAAGAAAAAAAGACTGTGATTTTAGTAACTCATGATATGGCGATTGTAGAAAGATTTTGCGACAGGGTATTGTTTATAGACAAAACGAAAGAGGTAAAAGTTTATGGCGTAAGTGAAGCAGTAAGCCACTACAACGATGTTAATTCAGGCGACAAAAGAGGCGAAAATCCGTTCAGGAAAACGCCAGCAAGGATTGAAAGAGTACAATTATTTAATTCTGATTTAGATAATACATTAATAATTAAGGCAGAGGAAAAAATAACAATACGATTGTACATTGATAATAAATCTAACGAAAAATCACTATCCATAACAACATCCTTGTTTGGCAATGATTGGGTAAAGCTCATTGATTTTGATATTTATGAAGCTCCTATGAGTATTGGTTTAAATGAAATGGAAATAGTCCTTGATTCATTACCTCTCAATTCGGGAAAATATAGTCTCATATTTGGATTATATGGAAAAGAAACTCAATACGATCTATATGATGACTTAACCGTTCAAATAAAAAATTTAAACGATAATAAAGGTATTTTAATTCCGAAATATAGATGGGCAGTCAAGGCTATTAAATGAAAAACTTTTACTTAGCCCTAAAAAGGCTAAGTAAAAGTTTAAAATATTTCAAATCCTAACAGTTAATAAGGTGTCGATTGGTGAGCAAGTAATTATAAGACAAACTCAAGACTGAGCCTAAAAGACCTTACTTTGAAACGAAAAAAGCTATCAGGTACTGATGATTTTGCGTAAGAGCTAAGCTACTATATTTCTGTAAAGTATAAGTTTTTTGATAAAAATATTCAGCTCAGCTTATTTTTTAACATATATACTAACCGTGAAATTATGAGAATAGATCCAATTGGAAACACCCCGGCAATGTTAGTTAACTGGATAATGCCAGCGAAAGGTCTTTTGTGTACGATTAGTTTGATGCCGAGTCTAATATTACAATCCAATATTAAGCGAATATACTCAGGTTTCTGATTGGAAATGTTTCTTTTGTAGAATTTCATCTTAGTCTTAAGTTGGCTTAGGCTTAATATTTTGATTCGACTGTCTTTCCATTGGCGATTTAATATATTTTTCGTGTATGCGTCTAGGTTGCTTGTTGAAGCGCTTGTTATCCCATCAGGATTTTTTCTCCACCTAAAAACACTTTCTTCAACTGACCCAAGGCTTCCGAAATCACTAAATTTTACCCAAAGGTCATAGTCTTCCGTTGGTCCAACCTCAGCCGAGTATCCACCAGATTTTATAAAAATCTCTTTCTTAAACACAACCGAGCCATGAGCTAAAGGATTTTGCAGTAACATCATTCTTTTAATATCTTCATCTTCAGTAGGCACGTATGTCGTGTCAATAATCTCATTGTATTCATTGATAACATCAAAACTTGAACCGACTAGGACAATCTTCTTATTTTCGGATATTTTCTTTAACTGTAGTTCTAGTCTTCGCTCCAGCGAAATATCATCACTGTCCATCCTTGCAATCCATTGACCTCGAGCTTTACTTAGAATTGCATCATTAAGTGTTTTTACAATACCCATGTTTTCCTGGCTGAAATACCGTATTCTTTTATCAATTTTTGAGTATTTTTTGATTATGGAATGTGAATTATCTGTGGACCCATCATTAATTATAATTAATTCAAAATTATCGAATGTTTGACTTAATATACTTTCTATTGCCTGCGATAAATATCGTTCTGAATTATATACTGGCATAATTACCGATATAAGTGGTTTATTATTATTTTTCATTTAAAAATAGTTTCTGATAATCTGATCCCATAGAAGAAAACTTTTCTTTTATTTTCTTCTGAGAATTTAAAGACATATTAGTATATTTATCACCATTAATTAATGCAGCTGACTCTATAATTTTACAAAATGCATCTATTTTCGCGCTCTCATTTATGCATTTATTTATATCCACTAGAAACCCGTCTTTTTTGTCAGATATAATCTCAGGAATTCCACCCACAGCAGGAGCGATTGTCGGAGTTCCAACTGACATTGACTCTAGTATTGCCATAGGGATTCCCTCAGCATCAGAAGTTAGAATTGTAAAATTTGAAGATTTTGCCGCAGCCAGTGAATTGTTGCTATATCCACAAAATCTTAATATCTTTTTGTCTAATTTATATCTATTTGCCAGCTCTTCCATACTTTTCCTCTCGAGTCCATCTCCCACGATAGATATTTTGACGTCTTTTGTACTTAAATTTCGATTTAGTTTATTTGCTATCTCTACTAATCTCAAAGGTGATTTATCGATTTCCAATCTCCCAACATAAGAAATAATTATCTGATTAGAATTTTCTCTTCCAATAATTTTATTTCCCTCTTCTTTTTTGATATCGTAAGCTTTTAATTCATTATCTATTCCGTTATAAATTACAACTATTTTATTTTTATCAATACTGTACTTATTTAAATAGTATCTTTTTAGGTATTCGTCTATCACTATTCTTTTTTCTATATATGAATCATAGGGGATTGATATTTTTAGAAATGCGTCATCGTCTAGCGGTGTGCCGTGCGTATGAAGCAAATCATAAATTTTAATTTCAGGATTTTTATTTTTTATGACTGGCGTGGCTTGATATCCAATTGTTGAATTTGTGATTAAAATTCTGTTTATTTCAAAAAAATCAACAAAAAAAGCTATATACTTATTAATGTACTTCTTTTGCCATATTTTATTTAGAGCATCTGGTAGGTGTATTATTTCAGTACAATATTTTTTAAATTCACTATTCCATGGATTTGAGCTTTTTACGGTTGTTATAATATAGATATCGAAAATGTCTGCATTCAGGGATTTTATCAAATTAAGTATAACCCTTTCCACACCCCCAATTTCTAACCATGCCATGACAATAAGTAATCGTATTTTCTTATTAGTTATTTTTTTGATTAATTTTTTTGTGGACTCATCGAAAGATTTTTTATTTTTTCCAGTAACTTCCTTTTTTATATTTACAGAATAATTAAAACTAATCCTTAGTTTCTGGAATATGAAGCTTAGGTATTTTGATTTTTGTATATTTCGTTGGAACAATCTCTTTATTTTTGAATTGAGAGAGTTTTTATTTATATATTTTTGAGAAGATTTTGTATGTTGGTAAATTACTATGGAATATCCTGAAAACAATCGTGATGATGGTAATAAATTCAATAATTTTTGACTTAAAATTCTGTTGGCTGTAGTTGGCTTACCTACATATTCCCTAAATAACGGGAAGTAGTTATTTTTTTCTAAGTAATCAATCATTTCAAGAAAGCTCGTATCTTTTTTAAATAATTTAAATTGTGTGTTGTTTCTAAGTTTAAGTACAATTATCCCTTTTTTTTTCAGCTTAGTGACGTAATTTTCAATATTTTTATTTTTATAGTTTAGATCGATTATAAGGTCTAATTCTGTTCTAGTGTTGGTTTTAATATTATTCTTCTGGATATTTTTTAAACCTGTGAATTTGATTAATTCCAGTGCAGGCGTTGCAGGGTCTGTGTATATCGATTTTCCGAGCCAATTTTTTGGAAGATAAGTCTCTAGCGTTTTGTGGGTATAGTAATTGTATTTCATCTTAATGTATTTTTAAATTATATCAATTTTAAAGCCTAATAAATAATTGATTACCTTCTTAATTAGAACGTAGTTTTGAATATTAATATATTTTAAACGATCCGCTTGTAATCGTATTGGCTCCTGGAGTAGGGTAGTTGGTATTCCACACACCATTTTTGAAATTAACAACAAAGAATGTATATTGTCCGGCATTCGCGAATACCTGCGACTGACTATAGGTGTATGAAGTGTTAGGAGAAATGGTTATTGGACTTGTGAGGGCAAAGTCGAAGTTTCCACCATTAGAATTTCTTACCGCAAGTGCCATTTGTCCAATATTTACGCTGCTGGAACTGCTGTTGGTAATCGTGAAGCTTGCCGTTACGTTTTGTCCAGCTGTAGGGGTGGTATTTGACTGTGGAGATATACTGACACTTGTTGTAATGAGGGGGTTTGGATATATTTTAAACGATCCGCTTGTAATCGTATTGGCTCCTGGAGTAGGGTAGTTGGTATTCCACACACCATTTTTGAAATTAACAACAAAGAATGTATATTGTCCGGCATTCGCGAATACCTGCGACTGACTATAGGTGTATGAAGTGTTAGGAGAAATGGTTATTGGACTTGTGAGGGCAAAGTCGAAGTTTCCACCATTAGAATTTCTTACCGCAAGTGCCATTTGTCCAATATTTACGCTGCTGGAACTGCTGTTGGTAATCGTGAAGCTTGCCGTTACGTTTTGTCCAGCTGTAGGGGTGGTATTTGACTGTGGAGATATACTGACACTTGTTGTAATGAGGGGGTTTGGAT
>Ga0214200_1000085_pt1 | contig 23338 bp, 20 predicted proteins | sample TroBogEpilimnion_7_FD_153038 | JGI IMG/M metagenome (GOLD analysis project Ga0214200, IMG submission 153038) | Freshwater microbial communities from Trout Bog Lake, WI - 23OCT2008 epilimnion | ecosystem: Environmental > Aquatic > Freshwater > Lake > Epilimnion/Euphotic zone | place: Trout Bog... | reverse complement strand
ATAACCTCCATTCTATCCAGCAATGCTGGAGGAATATTCATGGTATTAGCCGTAGCCACAAACATAACATCAGATAAATCGAAATCTACTTCTAAATAATGATCCGAAAAAGCACTATTCTGCTCAGGATCCAAAACTTCTAGCAAAGCTGAAGCCGGATCGCCGCGAAAATCAGTCGCCATCTTATCAATTTCATCTAGCAAAAACATGGGATTACGAGACTTAATTTTAGCCAAATTCTGCAATATCTTGCCTGGCATTGAACCTATATAAGTACGCCTATGACCACGAATTTCGGCCTCATCACGCACACCACCCAAAGCCATACGAACATAAGTACGATTCGTTGCCCTAGCAATAGATTCACCCAATGATGTTTTACCAACACCTGGAGGCCCCACTAAACATAGAATAGGTCCTTTAAGTTTTTTTACGCGTTGATGTACGGCCAGATATTCGAGAATACGTTCTTTTACTTTTTCTAAGCCAAAGTGCTCAGCCTCTAACACTTGCTCTGCAATCTTAAGATCATGACAAACCTTAGTTTTCTTCTTCCAAGGCACATTAATCATCCAATCTATGTAATTACGTACTACGGTTGCTTCGGCCGACATAGCAGGCATTAATTTAAGCTTATTAAGCTCAGCTTCAGCTTTAGTCTTAGCTTCTTTCGACATACCTGCATTGGCAATTTTCTTTGCCAACTCCTCAATTTCATTTGGCTGATCATCCATGTCACCTAATTCTTTTTGTATCGCCTTCATTTGCTCGTTTAAATAGTACTCCCTCTGGTTTTTCTCCATCTGCTGCTTTACACGAACTCGAATTTTTTTCTCCATTTCCAGTAAATCAACCTCTCCCTCCATCAAAGCCATTAAATCTTCTAAACGCTTTTCAATATCTGCAGATTCAAGAATTCCCTGCTTGTCACTGACTTTTAAGCTCATATGCGCAGCCATGGTGTCAGCAAGACGACTAGGGTCATCAATACCCGAAAGAGCATTTAACACCTCAGGAGGAATTTTATTATTTAACTTAACATATTGATCAAATGAATTAATAACCGTGCGCTGCAAAACATCCTGCTCCTGCACCGAGAGATTATAGATATCATCGATCTTTTCCACTTCAGCTGAAAAGAAACTCTCAGTTTCCTGATAACGAAGAATTTTACTGCGCTCAGCACCTTCAACAAGAACCTTTACGGTGCCATCAGGAAGTTTCAATAATTGTAAAATATTAGCTAAAGTGCCTACTTGATAAAGATCTGAAAAATTTGGCTCATCAATTTCAGCGTCTTTTTGTGCAATTAATAAGATTTGCTTACTATCTTTCATCGCTGCATCCAGAGCATCAATTGAACGCTCTCTACCAACAAATAAAGGAATAACCATGTGAGGATAAACCACAACATCTCTAAGTGGTAAAACTGGAATCAAATTATCCGTAAGGTGTAACTCTTTCATTATTTGCGCTTCCATAAACAGAGCCTTTAGAAATTTTTATAAAAAGTGATTATGAGGGCGGCAATCAAAATAGCAAGTAAATAAAATACAATTAATACAATTTATAATTTTTTAGCTAGCCATAACATTGCAAATAAACACTTATATACGAAGTTATATAGCAAGATTTTTTAGGACACACTCTATCGAAAACTAATATCTTGAAATAAAGGAAAGTAATTCTAAGGAATTATTTAAAACAAAAGCAAGGAGGAGTGTGAACAACGGGGAACTAGGACAAAGCAAAATAAAACATAATATGGCGATTAAACTATCTCGAACTAAAAAACATTCCTTACCTTACTATTCATTTCAAGCATTTTCAGTGAATGATTTTAGATCGAGATACCACATAATCTATCTTAAAAATTATTTTTCTAAGAACTCAACTTTATTTTCTTTACCATTCCAAATATCAGCTTCCGGAAGTGGTGCTTTAACTTCAGTCAATATAGGCCACTGCTTAGATAACTCTGCATTTAATTGAATAAATATTTCTTGGCCTTCTGGAAGCTCGTCTTCAGCAAATATTGCATTCGCTGGGCATTCAGGCTCGCATAAAGTACAGTCAATACACTCATCAGGATCAATAACTAAAAAATTAGGTCCTTCATGGAAGCAATCAACGGGACATACATCAACGCAATCAGTAAATTTACATTTTATACAGTTTTCTGTGACTACAAAGGTCATTTATCTTACCTGGTGATTTAGGGAGTTTTAATTTAAATTGCAATGATAGCAGAAAGGAATAGCCCATATATAATGTTTTATAATTTTTTATATGAAGATAATCATTGGCTAACAATTAATAGACCGTAGAAATAAGTGCAAACCCCAAAAGAACCTTGCTTTACCTGGCTATTACAAACTTCAAACAGATCTCACGCAAAGTTTCCCACGCATCACCTAACTGCTGACCTTTTATCTGCCTATCTGCTTTAGCACCTAGCAGCAATATACGGGTTAAATCTTTGTCACTTAGTCTATTCAATGCATGACTGACTAATTGTTTACGCTTATCCCAGATCTGGTTGTTTTTATAAACTAAATCTCTTGATTGTCCGGCAGCAATCGCCCATTTAATTTTAATCAAGCTGCGTGCTTCACGCGCCAATGCCCACAAAACCACAGGAGCAGCAACACCCTCCCCTCGCAAACCAGATAAAATTTTAACAATACGATCTTCTCTGTCCGACAAAACGCTATCAATAAGATTAAACACATCGTACCTAGAGCTATCAGCCACTACTTCAAAGATTTGTTGCTGACTTAAGCTACCCGTACCATAAAGCACATAGAGCTTTTCTATTTCTTGAGCTGCCGCCAGCAAATTACCTTCCACTCTTGTGGTCAACAAACGCAAGCCATCAGCATCAGTTGATAAACCTCGCTGCTGCAGTCGTTGCCGCAACCAATTAACTAAATCCTGACCTTCCAATGGCCAAACTTGAATAACAACACCCTGCTTGTCTAAAGCTTCAAACCAACGCGTTTTCAAAGCCGCACTTGCCAATTTTCCAGCAGTAATTAGCAAAAGATTGTCTTCTTGCAATCGAGCACAATAAGCAATTAAAGCTTTTGCACCATCAATTCCTGGAGTGCCACTAGGCATTCTTAAGTCGATGATTTTTCTATCTGAAAATATAGACATAGAATCCGCTAAGAAAGCCAACCGACTCCAGTCAAAATGCGCATCAACTGTTATAACTTCACGATTATCATAACCCGCTAATCTTCCTGCTTTTCTAATCTCATCAGCCTTTTCACCTAACTGTAAAGGCTCATCACCGGTAATAAAATAAACCGGCTTTAAACCTTTTTTTAACTCAGCAGCTAACTGGTCAGGCTTGATGCGCATAATTATTTAGACTTAGCATCAATAACAGATTTAGCCCGATTGACTATGGTACGCACCGCTTGCTGATACATCTCGTTTTTAATCATCGTCTCTTCGCTTTCTTTTGCAATGATAGCTAATTGATCGTTATAGTATTCACGTTTAATTTCGAGAGGCTGACGCGCCATCAACACGTTATCTTTAGCATCAATAATTTCATATTCCATTCGATAACTCAACTCAAAATCATTGGCTACACCGCTTGCAGCTAAAGATAACACTCTACGCTGACTATTTTCATCGTATATTCGAATAACAATACCCGCTGCGTCAGACGTAGGAGCAATAGGAATTAATGATAGCTCCATCGCTTTGTTAAATTGCGCTTGCAACGCCCCAGAACCACCTTCCAAAAAGATATTTTTCATGCCAGCAGGCAATTCAAAAGCGCCTCGCAAATGATAGCCACACGCACTCAATAACAAAGCTATCAGGACAATGATCGATTTTTTAATTAGCACAAACACTCCTAACGTTATTGTGTAAAAAGGTGAGCAAAGCTCACCCTATAAACCATTTCAAACAACGATATTAACCAGTTTTTTAGGCACGACAATCACTTTTCTAATCGGCTTGCCGTCAATAAATCGGATTGCCATTTCATCATTAAGTGCCTGCGCTTGGATGTCTTCAGAACTAGCGTTAATCGAAACAGTCATTTTACTTCGCAACTTACCATTGACCTGTATGACTAACTCAATCGTATCTTGCTCTAAAGCTGACTCATCAACTTGAGGCCAAGCAACACCGACTACTGCTTGCTGATGACCTAAATCCAGCCATAATTGATGACAAATATGAGGAACAATCGGTGATAGCATCAACACTATCGCTTCTAAAGCTTCTTGACGTATCGCCTTGCCATTATCAGACTCATCCTCAAACTTAGCTAAGGAATTAACTAGCTCCATATTAGCAGCAATAGCGGTATTAAAGATGGTGCGCACACCAATATCATGACTGACCTTTTGGATAGTTTGATGCACAAAGCGACGTACCGTTTTCTGTTCTTCTGTCATCGACGATTTATCTAAGGCATTAACAGAACCACCCATCTCAATATGCGTAAAGACATGCTTCCAAAGTCTTTTCAAAAATCTGAAGGCACCTTCCACGCCGCTATCCGACCATTCCAAAGATTGTTCTGGCGGTGCTGCAAACATGATAAATAAACGTACAGTATCAGCACCATACTGCTCTATCAAGCCTTGTGGATCAACGGTATTGCCTTTAGATTTAGACATTTTCGTGCCGTCTTTCAATACCATACCTTGAGTCAATAACTTTTTGAACGGCTCATCACAAACCAACAAGCCTTCATCTCGCATGAGCTTGGTAAAGAAACGCGCATATAACAAATGCAAAATGGCATGTTCAATACCACCGATATAATGATCGACTGGCAACCAATATTTGGCACTTTCATCCAACATACTGTCCGCTTTACTGCTGGCAAAGCGGGCAAAGTACCAAGACGACTCCATGAAAGTATCAAAAGTATCTGTTTCGCGACGCGCGGGTTTACCACAGCACGGACAAGCAACTTGAGAAAAAGTTGGATGCGCGACTAAAGGCGATTGCGAGCCATCTAACACGACATCTCGTGGCAATTGCACCGGCAAATCTTGCTCTGGAACTGGAACAGTACCGCAATCGTCACAATAAATAACGGGAATCGGTGCACCCCAATAACGTTGCCGAGAAACACCCCAATCACGTAAGCGGAAATTAGTTTTACGCTGACCTTTTTGATCTTTTTCTAGGGCTTCAGAAATAGCTACAAAAGCTTGTTCTGAGCTTAGATCATTAAATTCACCTGAGTTACGCAACACCCCTTTTACGGTATAGGCCTGCTCTGAACAATCATCCTCTTCGCCGTTTTTAGCAAAGATGACTTGTTTGATAGCAATGCCATATTTCGTTGCAAACTCATAGTCGCGTTGATCATGAGCAGGTACCGCCATCACTGCGCCAGTGCCATAACCCATTAACACAAAATTGGCTATCCACACAGGCACTAACTCACCCGTAATGGGATGCTGTGCTTTAATACCAGAATCTATACCGCGCTTTTCCATGGTTTCCATGGCGGCTTCTGAGGTTTCCATCATCTTGCAGTCGTTAATGAAATCACTAATAGCTGGATTATTTATTGCTGCCTGTAATGCCAAAGGATGTTCAGCAGCGACGGCTAAATAAGTAACACCCATTAAGGTATCAGGACGCGTGGTATAAATACGTAAAGACTGCTCCATATCAGCGACAGGAAAATCCATTTCCACACCTTCAGAGCGACCGATCCAATTGGCTTGCATGGTTTTAACTTGCTCTGGCCAACCCTCTAAGGATTCTAAAGACGCTAACAACTCATCGGCATAAGCGGTAATTTTCAAAAACCATTGCGCGATTTCTTTGCGTTCCACTTGAGTATCACATCGCCAGCAACAACCATCGATGACCTGCTCATTAGCCAGCACAGTCATATCATTCGGACACCAGTTAACTGGGGCGGTTTTCTTATAGACCAAACCTTTATCTAGCAGCTTAAGAAAAAACCATTGCTCCCACTTATAATAACTGGGATCACAAGTCGCTAACTCGCGACTCCAATCATAGCCAAAACCTAAGCGCTTAAGCTGGTCGCGCATATAATCTATATTTTCGTAAGTCCAATCAGCGGGATGAACACCATGTTGCATGGCTGCATTTTCAGCTGGCAAGCCAAAAGCATCCCAACCCATAGGCTGTAAAACGTTTTTACCCAACATGCGCTGATAACGGCTGATAACATCGCCGATGGTGTAATTACGCACATGACCCATATGCAATTTACCACTAGGATAAGGGAACATGGATAAGCAATAATACTTTTCCTGCGTAGAAGATTCAGACACATTAAATACACCTGAGCTTTCCCAGATAGCTTGTACGTCTTGCTCAATAGCGAGCGGTTGATAATTTTCTTGCATCCTTCTCGTCTTTTACCAGTCAAAAGCGTTAGAATACCCCACAGTTGCTTAAATCTAAAGCGTCAATTTCAGGAGTTGGACCATGAATAACAATAAACTTATCGCCGCCTATGCTGATTTCATGAAGCATCTACATGAAACCATGGAAGACACACTACACACTTTCGCTGAAGCGCTAGAAATTTCGAAAACAAAAACTGGCCAAAATAGCGAGTTGACGGATGCAGAACTTAACAAGCTCTCTACTTATGCAAAACGTGATATTGAACAGGCTGCTCACGGCTTATCTTCAAAAGAAGATAACAATTCACTTTCTGCATGGTTTAAATTTGACATTGAATTATTAGAAAACTTCACCTTAGATGCTTTTTTAAGTGTGGCTGACAAAACCCGTATTGAACTTGAAAAACTTAAGCAGTTAGCGACTAAGCACTCTTATCAAAGTGGCGAGATCACCATTCCAGGCACCTTTATTTGTGATGCTTGCGGTAAAGAAATCTCTTTCAAAACAACCAGCGAAATCCCTGAATGCCCTAAGTGCCAAGCAAAAACCTTTATCCGCATTTGATATTGTAAGCTCTTGGCTTATAATGCGATTTTTATCTAATTGATTTCATAGGAAATAACATGCGCAGAGTCATCTTTAACCAGAAAGGTGGTGTCGGTAAATCTACGATTACCTGTAATTTAGCTGCCATCAGTGCGCTTGAAGGCAAACGTACTTTGGTTATTGACCTAGATGTTCAAGGCAATACCACGCAATATCTGCTCGGCCATAAAGTCAGCGACAGCGACAAAACCATTGCCCAATTCTTTAAAGATACCTTAAGCCTGTCTTTATTTGGCAACGGCAATAGCGGCATTGAGACGCTTATCCATGAAACACCCTTCCCTAATTTATTTGTTTTACCTTCGCATCCTGAACTTGAGCCTTTACAAGGTCGCTTAGAATCGCGCTTTAAAATCTTTAAATTAAAAGAAGCACTGGAAAAACTAGAAGGTTTTGACGCCATATACATGGATACACCTCCGGTACTCAATTTCTACAGCCAATCAGCTTTAATCGCAGCCGACAAATGTTTAATTCCTTTTGATTGCGATACCTTTGCCAGAGAAGCACTTTATACCCTGATACAAACCGTTGCAGAGGTTAAAGCCGACCATAATCAAAACTTACATGTTGAAGGCATTGTCGTTAACCAATTTCAAAAACAAGCTAACTTACCTAGACAATTAGTCGAAGAACTGATCGCTGAAGGCTTGCCAGTACTAGGATCGATGATCTCACCCTCTGTTAAAGTCAGAGAATCTCACTCAGCTTCTCAACCACTCGTGCATTTTGTACCGACTCATAAACTGAGTGACGAATTCCGTGCCCTGTATGCCGAGATTCATAATAATTAAAAAAATCGTGTGCTTGGAGTAAAACAGCTTCAGCTGTTTTAAAACGCTGAGCTAAAGAGACTGCGAAAGTATTATGACTTTAGCTTCCCCCTTTGTAAAAGGGGGATCGAGGAGGATTTTTTAAACTATAGACTACTAATATTTAATGATTATTTTTAATAGATCAAATCTCCCCTAACCCCTCTTTGCTAAAGAGGGGAATAAAAAGAATACTTTCACAGTCTCTAAAGCTATTGCACTCCAGCACGTAGGGTGCTGAGGCGTTCAACATACGGCATTACCTCACACTCCATAGATTGCAGATTAAACGATAAAAACCATGAACAAACTACTCAAATCTTGGTCGCTGCCCATACTATCTGGCATCTTAATCGGCTCTAGCTATATTCCCTTCCCGCCTTGGGCTTCTTTATTCTGTTTTGTACCCTTATGGCTGTTCTGGAGCAGGCAAACTCACCTTAAAAACGTGCTGCTGGGCGGATTCATCACGGCTTTTGTATTTACCTTAATCGGCTTTAATTGGGTCGCTTATTTATTGCATGAATTTGCTCACTTAGACTGGCCCTTTGCGGTCATCGGCCTATTGATCTATGCTTTAATCGCTCACTTATATGTTCCGTTGGCGGGATTACTTTGGTTTTTATGTCGACGTTTATTAAACTGCTCAGAACGACTTGCTCTGGCTTTAATGACCTTAATCACTATTTTATGCGAAGCTTATTCATTCACCTTATTTGACTGGAATTTCGGTTATTCTTGGTATGGCGCCCATTTGCCTATTTACCAATGGGCAGAATTCATTGGCTTTAGTGGACTCAGTGCATTAACTTTATTATGTAATCTACCTTTATATATCGCTTGGCAAAACCGCAAGCACAACAAAGGAAAAATAATACTCGCGAGTGTTATTAGCGGCTTCATATTACTCAATATGGGCGGCATCTGGCTTAAAGCGCGATTGCCAGCACCTGATGCTTCATTTAAGACCTTATTAATACAAGCCAGCATCGAGAACTCAGAAAAACTAGCGGCCGAATTAGGTAAAGGCTACAGCAAAGAAATTCTCAACCGTTATTTAACACTCACAGATCAAGCACTCAAAACTCATGCCGATAAAAAAGTCGACTTTGTGTTATGGCCTGAAACCGCATTCCCAGCGCTATTGGGCGATGCTTTTAAATTCAACCCACTCCCCTTAGCACTGAGTCAATTTCTGCATGAAAGACAAATACCCTTAATGACGGGTGCATACAGTGTTGACGAATCATCACGATTAATCACCAACTCCCTGTTTGTTTTAAATAAAGACGGTGAGATAGTGCCGCCTCATTATAGCAAAACGATCCTTTTAGCCTTTGGTGAATTCATACCCGGCGAAAAACTATTCCCTGCCCTACGAGATTGGCTACCAGAAACTGGACATTTTGCTCGCGGCGCAGGCCCTACCCAACTATTACAGTGGAACGGATATAATATGGGCGCACAAATCTGCTATGAAAGCCTATTTCCCAACTTTTCGCGTTCTTTAGCAGCCTTAGGCGCACAATTTATCGTCAATGTTACCAATGATTCTTGGTACGGTAGTTGGCAAGAACCTTACCAACATTTATACATGACCTTAGCAAGAGGCGTGGAATTTAGAAGACCGGTATTGCGTGTTACCAACACAGGCATATCATCGGTGGTACTAGCATCAGGCGACATCCTCGAACTATCCCCTCTACATCAACCTTGGGCAGGACTTTACGAAGTACCTTATCTTACTAATCCGCAAGAAACCTTTTACCAAAATTGGTTTTGGCTAGTACCGAGCTTACTGTGGAGCAGTTTATTAATATTACTGAGCTTGGGCTTTATTTCAACCCATAAGCAGTGATGCTAGGCATGGGAACGCTAGCCCCAGCTCGGCAACATAAGTTTCTGTAGGGTAGATAAGCGTCGGTGCTTATCCACCAAATATGATCGAGACTGTGAAAGTATTCTTTTTATTTACCCTCTTTTGCAAGAGGTATCTACACAAGTTTGTTATCGGAGTGGAAACGCTAAAAAAACACCGTAGGGGCCAATGTCATTAGGTTAAGGATTTGTAGGGGCGTATTGCATACGCCCAACATTGAAAGTCTGCTTATTTTATAAGGGCGTATGCAATACGCCCCTACGATCTTCACCACAATGTTATCGTTCTTGCGTGAAAATGCTAACAATTATTTGTGTAGATACCTATGCTCTTTAGCAAAGAGGGGTTAGGGGAGATTGGGTCTATTAAAAAATAATCATTAAATAACAGAGATCTATGATTTGTAAAAATCCCCCCCTTTTACAAAGGGGGAAGGCAAAAAAGAAAATACTTTCTCAGTCTCTATCGCTTATTCGCCCTACAGAACTACCACCATTATCAGCACCCTACAATTTTGAACATTCGGTTAAATGGGCGTATGCAATACGCCCCTACAAATGACAGTGATACAGGAATTTGGGAACACTGAGCACCAACTTAAATTGCTAGCCTCTTAGTTTAACGCTTTAAGCATCGCCCCAAGGTCGCCAATAACTTTACTTTATTAATCGGCTTACTCACAAAATCATTCATACCCGCAGCGAGGCTGGCACGTTTTTCTTCATCTGTAACGCCAGCACTTAAAGTGACGACGGGTAATTTTGCAAAACGCAGTTGTTTGCGAATTTCTAAAGTAGCTTCATAACCATTCATCACCGGCATGTGCAAGTCCATCAAAATAACATCAAAGTCGTCTTTTTCTAATACAGCCAACGCTTCTAGGCCATTATTCACCAATACTATGCTGGCGCCTAAGCTTTCGAGAATTTCATTAATGAACATCTGATTGAAGAGGTTATCTTCGGCTACCAAAATTTTGATACCCTTCAGCGCCTCAGTTTCAGTGTTTAGAGTCGATAAGACAGAGCTTAATGACCCTTTCGTATCATTTAAACTAGTCGGTATTGCTGCTAGACGTTTTCTGTTGCTTACTGGAATTTTTTGCATGAACAGCCTTACTTACTAGCCAAACAATCTAGTCTTTATTGCACACACGCTTATCTTAAGCAGCTACTACAATTGTTTTGATGCCCACCCTGAATATATTATTGCAGGTCTTATAGGATTTAGGATGTACAACATAATGTTTAGGGCGGCACAAAAACTTCCACGGCAAACACTAAAACTTTTATTGTAGACATATTGCTTTAGATTGTTGGCACAATAAGTTTCTTTGTACCGTCAAAAAGTCTCAGGACACGCAAAAAAAGTTTTAGGGCTTGCAATAATACTTATAGAGTCTTGCCTGATAAAGATTGGGAATGACATAAAACCTTCGGCAACGCCATTATGATTTTCGCTATGGCCCTTACCTTGTGATGTAAAGTCAGCAAGCAGTAGGGTGGTTTCGCGCTAGCAAACCGCCGCATACACGCAATATCGAAAACACTCGAACAAAAAAATCACGATGGAGTATCCAAGTGAGGGTTAGTTTATCGCTCCGTATATGTTGGATTGCTTGCGCGAATCGACACTACGGGAATATTTTATACAGATTAAACCACCGTACAACCGCTGTTTAGTAATGGTCTTTTGGTGGCTGAGATTTTTGCAAGGATTGCCAAGAAGAAAAGCTAGTTTCAAAGATTGTGATAATCAGCAAGCATTAAAAATTGTTTTACCGAAAACAGTATTTTGACTTTTCAACAATTACTGATTTTTGTAAGCTGTTGTATCAATTTGGTCGGGACGACAGGATTTGAACCTGCGACCCCTTGTCCCCCAGACAAGTGCGCTACCAAGCTGCGCTACGCCCCGACATTGATAAAAGCTAAGGGCTAGTGAATACTGCCCAGATTGCTCTAGCCGAACATTATACTACATTAACTGAAAATTACTGTTATTTGATAACTAGGTTTTTAAGTGGGCGGAATTATTTACACATAAAGTTTATGGCAAGAATTTCCACAACAGTAAATCCCAGTCATTTCAAAATCAATAAACTCATGTTAAGTTGCTATTAAATATAAGTTTTTTGATCTAGTGAAGCAACATAAACTACAATCTACAGCCTTACTCGGCTAAGATATATCACAATTCACGAACTTCGATTTTAAAGTAATTATCAAAGCTGCTTACTTGCTACCTTTAAATGTAGGGTGCAATAGCTTTAGCGTATTGCACCTTATTCAGCGCGTATCATTGGCGTAATACGCGATAACACAGACTACCAAAGAGAAGCAGAGGCGATAAAAAATACCGTAGCGGCGATAGATTCGTCCTGTATCTTGGAACATCGGATTACTGGGCGAATCTTTCGTCCCTACATTTTCTTATCCTTAACTGTGGGCAAAATTAATGAATACTTTCTCAGTCCCGTAGGCCGGAATAAGACCATCTAAGCGTAGCGCATGATGGCGTTTCCGGCACAGGAGCCTACCTATGCCGGAAACGCTTTTCTCGCTTGCGCTCGTAAAGCCTTATTCCGGCCTACAATGACTGCCTACAGTTAAGCATTTATAGGGGCAACACTTTTTTCTTATCTTTAACTGTGGGCAATTACTGAAGTAATTAATGAATACTTTCTCAGTCCCGTAGGCCGGAATAAGACCATCTAAGCGTAGCGCATGATGGCGTTTCCGGCACAGGAGCCTACCTATGCCGGAAACGCTTTTCTCGCTGTCGCTCGTAAAGCCTTATTCCGGCCTACAATGACTGCCTACAGGTGAAACGCTTTTTCCTTTCCTTACCTTATGGGAACGATGAGACGCATCTAAATCCAGAAATTTCCCAGTCGAAATAGCAACTTACCTACTGTAAATCAGCTAGCACCCTATTCATGAATGTGCTTAATCATCAGCACATCGACACACTAAAACTACTAGTAAATAAAGTGCTGACGTCTTATGAAATACCTTACTAGCTGCACTAAATCATTAATAGGATTACTTCTGTAATGACTCATAATATCTTCTACTTTGTTGTTGACTTGATCGTGCATATGAATTCTTTGGGTCATGTTTGCTCTCCTCGTTATTAAAAATAAATTGTATTAATGTGATCGATAACTACGCATTTGCCCTACTAACACGCCCTGAATTGCGACTTGCTCAGGGTGATAGGACTGTGCGCTCATATTTGCATTGGCTGGTAGCAATAAGACTTGCTCTGCGCTTTGCTCAATATATTTTAAGGTTGCTTCTGAGTCTTCAATTAAAGCGACCACTATTTCTCCGTTGCGGGCATAATCGCGCTGCTCGATGACTACCCAGTCTCCGTCAAAAATACCGGCTTCAATCATCGATTCACCTTTAACCTGCAATACGTAACAGGGCTTATTTGTTTTTAGAGCATCAGGCACCATCATGTAGTTGATGGTTGCTAAAGCCTCTATTGGTTTACCAGCGGCGATTGCACCTATAAAGGGTAAGCCTTGTTCTGTTATTTCATCTTCGCTCTGTGCCTGAATGCTTAGACGAACGCCACCTTGCTTATTGCCTGTAAAAGGCTCTACCAAACCTGCTTTAATCAAGGCCATGATATGTTTATACATGGAGCCACGCGAAGCCATACCTAAAGCTGCACAAAGCTCATCTAAGCTAGGTGGTCGAGAAAAATGTTCGTTGTTATCACGGAGAAAGTTAAATATCTCTCGTTGTCGCCGAGTTAATGTACTCATCTGTTACAACCTTCAGTCTGTTTTAAATTTTTTGTTATCTTAGCAAAAATAAATTACTATGCAAGCAAAAAGAGAACTAAAATAGAACAAAAAGAGAATAAAAAGAAAACAAAACTTATCCATTGCTGTTATTTCTGCTATTTATATACCTATGACCCTGACCGCTTTTACTCTTCTATTACCAACACCCCATCCCTGTGTACTGGCTATACCTCTATTCAGCGGCAAAGTCGCGGCAGGCTTCCCTTCACCAGCCGATGACTATGTTGAAAAAACTCTCGATTTAAACGAGTTACTGGTGCAAAAACCAGCAGCGACTTTTTTTGTACGCGCTCAAGGCGAATCCATGTTGGGTGTTGGCATTCATCCTAACGATATATTGGTGGTTGATCGCTCCATTGAGGCGGTGCCAGGTAAGATAGTGATTTGTGCCTTGAATGGTGAACTAACTGTTAAGCGATTAACACGCGATAACGAGCAATGGCAGTTAAAAGCTGAAAACCCAAATTATCCGGATATTGTTATTCACGAAGAGCTGGATATGGTCATTTGGGGCGTAGTCACCAACGTAATTCATGCTTTGTAATGCAAACATTAATCGCTTTAGTTGATTGCAATAACTTTTACGTATCCTGTGAGCGGGTCTTTCGTCCTGATTTAATAGGCAAACCAGTCGCAGTACTCAGTAACAATGATGGTTGCGTGGTATCTCGTAGCAAGGAAGTCAAAGACTTAGGTATCAAGATGGGCGTTCCTGTTTTTCAAATTCAGCAATTGATCAATCAACATCAGATAACACTATTTTCATCGAATTACACCCTGTATGCAGACATGTCGTCTCGGGTTATGTCGACACTGGAAGCTTTTGCGCCCTCTATGGAGGTCTATTCTATAGACGAGGCTTTTCTGGATTTGACTGGGGTTTGCCACCAAGACTCTATAGCTTATGGTGATCTCATTAGAAAAACGGTGGTTCGAGCTACAGGAATTCCAGTTTGCGTAGGCATGGGGCCGACTAAGACCTTAGCGAAATTAGCTAATTTTGCGGCTAAAAAATGGTGCAAAACTGGGGGCGTGCTCGACTTATCAGACCTCGTGCGCAGGGAAAAACTCATGCGCATAGTACCGGTCAGTGAAGTCTGGGGTATAGGTTCACGTACTACCTTAAAATTGAAACAGTTAGGTATTCATAGCGTTTGGGACTTAGCAACACAATCCAGCCAACGCATACAAAAGCAATTTAACATCGTAGTCGCTAAAACTGTGCTGGAATTGAATGGTATTTCTTGTTTTCAATTAGAAGAAATTAGCGCCAACAAACAACAAATAGTCTGTTCTCGAAGCTTTGGTCGTCGATTGACTGGCTATAAAGACCTGTTTGAAGCCGTGGCAGAATTCTGTAGTCGCGCTGCAGAAAAGCTTAGAAAACAACATTCGGTAACCGGCTGTATGAGTATTTTTATAAGAACCAGTCCGTTTAATAGTCAAGAACCGCAATATCAACGCTCGGCGACTATCAAATTGAATACTGCAACCCAAGATACTCGCACACTGATTACTGCGGCCAATCGTTTGCTAAAAGAAATATTCAGAGCAGGTTACAGTTATCAAAAATGTGGCGTACAACTCAGCCAAATACACTCAGAGTCAATACCCAGTCAATTTGATTTATTTGACTTTGCCGATAACGATTTACCTACCGAGAATCGTCCCTTAATGGCGACTGTCGATCAAATCAATCGACGCTTTCCTAAGGCTATTTCAATAGCGGCCACTGGATTCGAGCAAAGCTGGCAGCCGAAATCAGAGCGGATTTCACCTCGCTATACCACGGACTGGCAGGATTTAGTGTGTGTCAAATGAGTAAAAAACCCATCATTCCGGCAGGGAGCGGGCAGAAGAGAGCTTATGCTTACAGTTTTTTTAGGGTGGATAAGCACCAGCGCTTATCCACCCTACAGAACTAATAAAATCTCCCCTACCCCCTCTTTTTCAAAGAGGGGAACTGAATAATCACAAAAAACATAGGCGAATGATGGTTTTTTTGTATAATCAAACTCTTTACCGATGACTATATACAATGCAGACACCCTTTAAAACCATAGGTATCATTGGCAAGCTGAGCGATGCTAGTATTGCGGGGACTTTAACAGGCCTCTATACCTATTTGGTTGCGCACGGCTATAAGGTCTATGTCGCTGAAGAGAGTATCCGTTTTATTAATAGTCCTGCTGTCTCAGCCTGCTCCTTAGAAACCTTGGGGCAATATTGTGATTTAGTCATTGCTGTAGGTGGAGATGGCACTTTTCTGGGTGCAGCTAGAGCCATCGTTGCTTATAACATTCCTTTAATCGGTATCAATTTAGGACATCTGGGCTTTTTAGTGGATATATCACCCAGCGAATTGCCGGGTAAATTACACCAAATGCTGCAAGGCCATTACATCGAAGAAAAGCGCTCTTTGTTACGTGCCAAAATTATTCGTGATGAGCAAGTCATACATGAAGAAACCGCCTTTAATGAGGTCGCTATTCATCGCTGGGTAACACCTAGCATGATTGAAATTGTCACTAAAATAGACAATGTATTTTTAAACTCTCAGCGCTCAGATGGTTTAATTATTTCAACACCTACCGGCTCTACTGCCTATTCTCTATCAGCAGGAGGCCCGATATTGTACCCTTCATTAGATGCGCTGGTTTTAGTACCCTTAAATCCACATACTTTATCGAATCGCCCTATCGTGATACATGATTCTGCTGAGATTGAAATTAGCTTTTGCCAAACTAAGCAAATCAATGCCTTAGTGACCTGTGATCATATTGAAATACCCGATGTATTAATCAGTGATAAGATCTTAATTAAGAAAGATCCTATACCGATTAGAATTTTGCACCCTGAAGACCAAGACTTTTTTCAAATCCTCAGGAATAAATTAAACTGGAGCAGTGGTTACCACAGTTAATTCTTATGCTATTAAACCTGTCTATTATTGATTTAGCTGTTGTTAAAAGCCTGGATCTCGATCTTGAAACAGGCATGTCGGTGTTAACGGGCGAAACCGGCGCAGGAAAATCTATTTTATTAACTGCACTAGGTTTAGCCCTAGGTGATCGTGCTGATTCGGGTTATGTAAGACCCGACTGCAAACGCGCCGAAGTTAATCTGGAATTTGACCTAGCTGATGCACCAATCGCCCAACAATGGCTCAAAGACAATGAGCTAGATAACGATCAACATTGTTTAATCAGGCGCATCGTTAATCAAGATGGTCGATCTAAAGCTTACATCAACAATCGTCCAGTAACCTTACAATACTTGCAAGAACTGAGTGAAAAGTTGGTTGAAATTCATGGCCAACATGCGCATTTAACCTTACTTAATCCTGACGAACAGCGGCGCTTATTAGATGCCTATGCCAAAAATCAAGCCTTATTAGATCAAGTTAATCTTTGTTATAAGCAGTGGTTATCAGCGCATAAAGAATTATCAGATCTGATTAAAGCCAGTATCGATCAAAGCGAGCGTGAAGAGTTTTTACGTTATCAATTAGAAGAACTACAGACCTTAAATTTAGCGTCTTTTAATTACGCGGCTTTGTCAGAAGAACATAGTAAGCTCGCTAATTTTGGACAAATACTCACAACAGGCCGCGCTCAAGTTGAATTGCTTTATGACAGCGATCATCAATCTGTTAATCAAATGCTTAGCCGTAGCGTTGCTGAATTAAAACATATTGCTCGTTATGCCCCAGAATTAAATGATATATGTGCGCTATTATCAGAAGCTCAGATATCTACCGAAGAAGCCGCTTTGCAATTACGGCGCTTTTTGGAGTCTCAAGAAGCCGACCCACAGCAACTAGAACATCTTGAAAATCAAATTGGTGTCATTCAAACCTTGAGTCGCAAACATCATGTCGCACCGGATCAGTTAATTGATGTCGTAAATAAATTAACGACTGAACTAGATAACATCAGCCACAGCGGTGAGCGCATTGCCAGCTTAACGACAGAAACTCTGGCTTTAGAACAACAATATCAGCAACTCAGCGCACAATTAACAGAACAGCGTCAGCTAGCCGCACAGAAATTACAAAGCCATATTTCAGTAATGATAAAAGAACTGGGTATGCCACAAGGCGAATTCTTAATCGCTATGACTAGCCTTGATGCCACGACACCCAAGCTCAATGGCAAAGATAAAATCGAATTCCTAGTCAGCGCGAATCCTGGCCTACCTGCTAAACCCTTGGCCAAAGTCGCTTCTGGCGGTGAATTATCACGTATCAGCTTAGCAATACAAGTTACTACCGCTAATGACAAAACCACGCCTACCCTCATTTTCGATGAAGTGGATTCTGGCATAGGCGGAGGAGTTGCTGAAATCGTCGGTCAAAAATTGCGTAGCTTAAGTCAATATCGACAAGTCATGTGCGTTACGCATTTACCCCAAGTGGCGGCCCAGGCGCATCATCATCTTTATGTAGAAAAAAATAATAAATCCGACATTACCTCTTCTCAGGTTAGGTTATTGCAAAATGAAGAGCGTGTCGAAGAAATCGCTAGAATGCTTGGTGGCGTTACCATGACCGCCAACACGCTAGCCCACGCCCAAGAAATGTTAAGTCTAGGAGTAAAACAGCCTTAATGCCTATGTTGTGATGCGTCATGAAGATCACGGCTATTTATTTTTTGCGGGTTATATAAGCTTTAACCACTCACTTATCGTAAGTAAGTACTTAAGCCTGTATTGATTACCCGTTGGTAGTTTTGAGCTTTATGGATTATTTGTAAATCATTAATAAAAGGAATATACAATGACTCGATTTCCAGCCGAATGGGAAAAACAATCTGCCATATTAATCGCTTGGCCTCATAAAAGCGCTGATTTTGGCCATCATCTTGATGCTGTAGAACAAACTTACAGCGTGATCGCCGATACGATCACACAATATCAACCTCTCATTATCGTCTGTCATGACGACATCCATCAGCAACACATTCAAAAACTAATTTCTAATCAAGGTGATATAAACTTTATTTTTGCCCCAGTCAATGACATTTGGGTAAGAGATACTGTATTTTTAAGTGTTGCAAAAGCCGGTGTTATTTCTCACCTTAACTTTTTATTTAACGGTTGGGGCGAAGAATACCAGCATCAGCATGACAATATACTTAATCATAAATTGTTAAACGTTAAACCGTTTAAAGGTAAAGTTCATAAAGATATAGACTTTATTTTAGAGGGCGGAAGTATAGATAGTGATGGTATCGATACCTTATTAACCACCAAACAATGTTTATTAAGTCCCAATAGAAATCATGGTTTAACGCAAGCAGAAATTGAGCAGCAATTGCTAGAAAGTCTTGGCGTAAAACGGATATTTTGGTTAGATTACGAAAGCCAGAGCGGTGATGAGGCAGATTCTCATATTGATACCTTAGCGCGTTTTTGCTCTGCAAACACCATTGCTTATACCTGTTGCAAAGATACTAACGATTTGCAATATACCAGCTTAAAGTACATGGAACGTCAGTTGCAGGAGCTTAGAAATCATGCTAACGAACCGTATCATTTAGTGCCCTTGCCTTTACCTAAGCCAATCTATGACGAAGAGGGTCAACAATTACCGGCTAATTACGCTAATTTTTTGATTATTAATCATGCCGTGTTAGTACCTAGTTATGGTGACGATATGGATAGCATCGCTGTGGCTCGCTTGGCGGAGTGTTTTCCTGAGCATGAAATCATTGCGATACCCTGTATGGCTTTAGTGCAGCAATATGGTAGCCTGCATTGCATGGCCATGCAGTTTCCAGAGGGTGAATTGAATTCACTCACTGAGCTCTAGAGTTCCTAATGTGGGAGCAGCTTTAGCCACGAGATGCGACTATCGGACAATGTGAATAATGTTATTGGGCGTAGGTCGAGTTAGCGATAGCGTGACCCGACCTACGCAGCTTTATATTCACGTTATTTAATCTGGGAACGCTGAGCCCCAGCTCAGCGTTCCCATCCCGACTTAAGTTGATAACCATTATGGCTAATCCGAAAGCACTATCAGCGCCACTGGATGACGGATTAACATTGAAAACTGATCTTTGTTTCTATTGAGCCAGCCACGCACTTCGACTGTTTTACCCACGTAGCTATTAACATCAGGAAATAACGACAGCCAGTCTTTATCAATACGAACTTCAAAGCGATTAGAAAAACTTAGATAAACGAAGCGTTCACTATTATGGATGGCCGTCACTTTACCCACTAAACGCGTCCAACCCGCATGACCCGCATCTGTTAACTGATTAACCGCTATAGGCGCATATTCAGGTCGATTCCATAAGCCAAGCTTATTTTTCTGAGCTTGATTTTCAGCAGCTTGCAGTTCATCTACATATTTTAAGTTAGGTGGATAAATACTCAGTGTCGCCATCCCAGCCTTAACTAACGACAAATTGATATGCTCTTTAGTTTCTGTAAACAAATGCGCTAAGGTTCGACCGTATTTATCTGTTTTTTCAACACCTATTTCCAAGCGAACTTTGCTGTTTTGTAATTTATTAATCAACCACGTTTTAGCAGCCTCACCCCCTGCCTCAGTGGGTTTGCCTCTATGTTCGATTTCTGGGGTATTAATGCCCAGCAAGCGAATTTTACGACCATCTTCTAACTGGACGGTATCGCCATCATAGATAGTTTTAATACTATAAAAACCATAACCAGGATTGATATGAATAGGTTTTGCATGGTCTTGGTTACGATCAGAGTAATGCTCGCCACCTTTGTCATCTTTCCATTCAAAGATGTCTGCATTCGCACAGGCCGATAAATATAAGGATATTAACAAAGTGCCTATTAATTTAAGGCAATGAGTAGCTAATGGTTTTTTGTCTCGCATGGTGTCTAGCCTTAATGCTGGGGTAAGTTAGAATTGGTCGATCTAAATATTACATTTTTATTAAAATGATAAGCCTTGGTTACATCTATACAAGATTGAGGTATTATTTTGCCAGCACCCACATCAAGCCTCCTTCTTTAAGTTTGCGGCTTATGTATGCTACAGATAGTGGTTATCAATAGCCACACCACGAACCCCTCCCTAATTTTAGAAAACTATTATGAGCCCATTAAAATTACTGTATCGTTTATTAGTCAGTCTTGTATTGCTAGTGACAGTTGCTGGTTGTGCAGGCGGAAAAAGACTTGAAAGTACCGGTGAATATTTCGATGATGTCGCCATTACCGCCAAAGTAAGGGCTTCAATCTTGGAAAATTCGCAACTAAGTCTTAGACAGATTAACGTTGAAACATTTAAAGGTATTGTGCAACTCAGCGGTTTTGTGGATTCAAGTGAAATTGCAGCCAGAGCAACTGAAGTTGTCAGAACGATTAAAGGTGTTAAAAAGGTCAATAACAGTTTGGTAGTAAAATAACGCAAGCCAACGATTTGGGAAACTCTATCAGCTTCATGCGTTTGATGGGTTTCTCTTTGTTCTAACCACCACCCTATCATCTATTGTAATTGTAGGCCGGAATAAGGCTTTACACGCGACAGCGAGTAAAGCGTTTCCGGCATTGGCACTGATCGAAACGCCGGAAACGCTACCACGCGCTACGCTAGCATAGTCTTATTCCGGCCTACATCTGAAATCTCATATAAGTATAAAGAAACTTTTTTCTTTAAAGCTACTGACTCAGATCGCGCCAAATGACTTGCACAATATCGCCATCCTCTAATTTAATGACTGACAGACTTGATTCAACCAACACTTCCGAACCATCAGCACGAAGAAGTAGCCATTCAAACGATTGTCGCCCAGTAAGCAAAAGAGCCTCTTTGATAATTTCCACCTTATCCACTGAGCGCTGTCCATCAGGTTGCAAGACAGGTGAAATATCATTCGGACGTTGACTTAATAATCTCTCTTTGTAGGGATAGCCAAGAAACTTAACGGCAGCGGTATTACAATCAATATAACGACCATTTTTAGAGATCAGCATAGGCTCGGACATTTGCTCAAACAGCAAATGATAGTTGCGATCACTTCTAGGAACATTTAACCATGATGCATCAGATTGCCAGTCTCTCACCCATTTCAATACATTGTTGGCAGGCATAGGTTTAGCAATAGCATAGCCTTGAGCGACTTCACAACCAAAGCCCAATAAAATTTTACCATGCTCTACAGTTTCAACCCCTTCTGCAATCACTAGTTTACGCAAGTCTGTTACCAAATGTATCAGATGGTTTACCAATTTATAGTCTTGCTCAGAATGAGTGATACCCTTTATAAAACTTAAATCAATTTTTATGGCTTTAACGGGCAGCTCTCTTAAATGAGCGATGGATGAGTAACCGGTACCAAAATCATCTAAAGCAAATGCAATCCCTAAGGCATTACATTGATTAATAATATCTGTCACTTTGACGAAATCATCAATCACGCTAGATTCTAAAATCTCAAGCACTAAACTACCGGGTTTAAAGCCTGGCAGTTTCTTAAGTTCAGCTTGTAAACAATCAACAAAGTTAACTTGCATTAATTGTCTTGCGTCAACATTCACACTTAAAGTCAACTCCAGCCCTTGTTGATGCCACTGGGCTAATTGAGTTAATGCCGTTTTAATTACCCAATTTCCTAACTCAATACCCAAGGGCTTATTTTCAACCACAAATAAAAACTTCGAGGGCTCTAGCAGCTCAGTATGATTTTTATTCCATCTAATTAAGGCTTCAAACCCTAAAACCTGACCCGTGCGCATATTAACGATGGGCTGGTAATAGAGTTTAAATTCATCACGACTTAAACCTAACTGCATGGCTTCGATAGCATTATTACTGGTAATAATGGCTTGATCTTGTTTACAATCGAACAGATGAAAACAATTTTTACCATGATGCTTAGCAATATACATTGCTTGATCAGCTCGACTTAAAATACTTGCCGCATCAATATCGTAACAATCAACATCTTCTGGATACAGGAAACCCCCGATACTAGCCGATACTTTTAAGGCAAGGCCTCTCAATGAAATCAAACTGTTACAGGCATTTAATAGGTAAGGAATAATGACATCAACATCATCTGAATGATTTAATGCTTCTAAAATAATGACGAATTCATCGCCACCTAAGCGCGCTAACGTGTCAGTATCACGAATAGCCTTTTTCATTTGCTGACTAATCGCTATCAAAAACTCATCACCGACATCATGACCATAATGATCATTAATAAATTTAAAGCCATCTAAGTCTACAAACAATACCGCAACAAAACCACCCTGTCGTTTAACTCGAATGATCGCTTGATTAATCCTATCCATTAACAACAAGCGACTAGGTAAACCCGTTAAATTATCATAATAAGCTAGCTGTTCTAAGTTTTTAACGTCAGTAACATCGGTACCTAGCACAAAAAAACCTATAACCCGATCATTGACTATATCGGGTAGATATCGGGTTAGCGTATGAATTTTTTCACCGGTATTGACATCAATCAGATAACGCTCAAAGCGCTGCTCTTTGCCGCTAAGGACACCGTCAATTTCAGATAACAAACTTGTATAGATTTCATCACCTAATAACTGACTAAGATGCATGCCTTTAATCTGTTCGGGTGACTCAACAAACCAGCGCGAATAGGCATCATTACTAAACTGATTAATCAGTTGGCTATCCCAATAACCAATCAGCGCAGGCGTTTTATTAAGAATAAAGTTAAGTCGCTCGTTCTGTTCGATTAACATCTCATGTTGTGCTGCCTGTTCCAAAAACTGGGAGGGGCTTTTAGTCATACTACAACTCGATTGGGAAAAAATGCATTAATAGAGAAGGCGCATAGATAAAGCGCTTTTAGAAAAAGATCTACTGCTTGCTTGCTT
>Ga0214200_1000080_pt1 | contig 23986 bp, 15 predicted proteins | sample TroBogEpilimnion_7_FD_153038 | JGI IMG/M metagenome (GOLD analysis project Ga0214200, IMG submission 153038) | Freshwater microbial communities from Trout Bog Lake, WI - 23OCT2008 epilimnion | ecosystem: Environmental > Aquatic > Freshwater > Lake > Epilimnion/Euphotic zone | place: Trout Bog... | reverse complement strand
TGTTAATTTCATATCATAACGGATTACATTCATATATTCATATAATTTATTTGCCGTTTGCGGTGTTATGAAATATGAACTTTTCATTACTAATTTTTTAAAATATACCGATGATAATACTATATTTAAAGGGTTGTTTTCAGCCTCATTATTTGAAACACATGTTAATAATATATCATATTCAAATGAATCTAATTTATATATCAAATCCTTAAAATTATTCATACATTCTGGTAATAACAATACATCATCTTCTATAATATAATTATGTGTTGTATTACTTTTTCTAATTAAATCATAAGCATTCTTATGTTTATATAAATTAGACAATTGCGCTAAATTAAAGGGTCCCTGTGATTTTCTAAAATCTTCATCATCATTCTCATTAGGATTAAGATTAATACTTTTATCATAATCTTTTAAATTCGTTTCAATTTCATTTATGCTAGGTGATGTAATTGGTATAACATTTACCTTATATTTATCTTGCATTATAACTTTCATAGCAGCTATATTAGATTCTATTGATTTTTCTCGAATCTTTAGATGGTTAGATTTTATAACATAAATATCAATATTCATAATATTTATATATAAAATAATATAGTCTTATATTTGTTTTTTTAATTGGTTGTATTTAAAGAAGTTACAGCTAACTCTAAAGCCGATAAACGCTGTGATAATTCTGGTCGAGCTTCAACAGCCCCTAAGCGATTGCTTACATCAGTTAAATCAACGACTGGTCGAGCTTCAACAGCCCCTAAGCGATTGCTTACATCAGTTAAATCAACGACTGGTCGAGCTTCAACAGCACCTAAGCGATTGCTTACATCAGTTAAATCAACGACTGGGCGAGCTTCAACAGCCCCTAAGCGATTGCTTACATCAGTTAAATCAACGACTGGGCGAGCTTCTAATGCGGCTAAACGATTATTAATATCGGTTAAATCGACGGTCGGAGCGGCTATGGTATTTGTGATACCACCTTTTGCAAGCGCTGCTTCTAGTTCTTCGACACGCTTGGTTAAATGTAATACAAATCTATAAGTTTGTAGATTATCCATTATATTAATAATATATAAAAAAAAATGATACAATTAATTATAGCAAATACTTATAATGATTATTCCAATACGTTGTTTCACTTGTTCTAAAGTAATTGCTGATAAATATGATTATTATCATCAAGAAAAAAATAAATTAAAAGCTGATAAAAAAGACGACCCTAATCTTAAATATTTTAGCGATATACATACTAAAGAAATATTAGATAATATGGGACTAATTAGATATTGTTGTCGTAGAAGTGTAATGTCTGCCGTAGATTTAATGGATGTTATTTAATATTTTGTAATTATAAAATGGATAAAGATATTCTTGATATTACACAATTAAATATTGGCGATATTTATAAAAATACTATTCAAACTATTATAAATATCATAAATGAAGTCGTTATTTATTACGATATTAATGCGAATAATAAATCATCATTATATGATATATTTTTTAAAAATGATCGAATGTTTTATATTGGTGTTATTTTAGTTATATTATCTTTTGTTATATATTTTATAGACGGAGTTTCAATATAAAATGTGGTATTATAATTATTATATAGCTATTATTATTCTTGCTCTTATTTTTTTCATCGTTTCTACCAAAAATTTAAAAATACTAATTTCAATAATTATTGTTTTTATTATTGCTTATTATTATTTTAATAAAATTAATGAATTTAATAATGTTAATAAAACTAATGAAAAAAATATTATTGAATCCTTAAATAAAGATATTAAAGCCAGAGAATACGTTTTTAATGATATTTATTATCTTAAAAAATTCCCTGATAAAATTAAATATTTATATAAAGATAAGAATTTACTATCAATTATTTTAAATATACGTTTCATAAAAAAATACGATTATGAAAAATATTCTAATATTATTTATCAGATTGATAAGTTTTATAAAATTTATATGTTTATTTTAGCAGATCGATATGATATTAATATTTATTTTAATACATTTCTATTATTAAGAAATTCAATATTAAAAGAATTATATTCTATTTATATTATTTTACCTATGAAAATGAAATATTATTATGGATTTGATTCATTCAGCGAACTTAAAAAATCAATATTAGATTTTACAAATTATTCAAAAAAACTTATTACTATTATTGAACGATTTGCTAAACAAGAAAAAAATATTTATTATTTACAAGATACCAAATATAAACCATATGATGGTAATATTCATGATATTTATTAAAATGTTTCCCGTTCAAATGTATTCATTTGATCTAAATCGAGTGATTTATTAAATGATAAATCGCCCATATCAGGTATTGTACGTGTTGCTACATCTACAGACGCTTGATTAGCATTACCGCCTTTTTTCATTCGTTTGTTAAAATCTTTCTTATATTTCTTAATTAATAAGAATATTAAGTTTTCTACTGTTATTTTTTTACTTTTATTTGACGATGATTTCGATTTTTTACCTCCTGTTATTGTAGCTGGTTGCATATTTACATAACCATTAAATATATCTGATATAGAATTTATTGAACTAAATAACATATATTCTAATATATGTACATTTTTTAAAAAAATTTAAATATTAAGTAAATAAAAATGAATAATATTTTAGGTATTAGGAAACTTGAATTATCGGGATTTACTACAGATACATCATTAGTTAGATTTGCCCAGCAAAATAATATTTGGACCAATTCTAATTTCTGTTTAAGTGTCGAAAATGGTTTTACAAATCTTAATGGTATTACTATAAATGGCTCTAGTTCTAATATTTTTAGTATGAATACTATCAATTGTAATATGACTTTTTCATTATACGGAACAGGTAATTATATTTTTAATAATAATAATGTTAATTTATTGAATATAACTAATAATGGTAATATTGGTATCGGGATTACTTCACCTGCTTATAAATTAGATGTTACAGGTGGAAGTATAAATGCTACAACTATTTTTAAAAATAATAGAGAATTAGATACTATTTATCTTAATATTAGTAACAACCAATGGGTGCGCGACGGAAATAATATTTATACTGATACATCTCTAAGTATTTCAAATGTCGGTATCGGTAATACCAATCCATACGGAAATTTACATATTGGTTCTCCATTTAATGTTAGTGATGGTAGTATAATTATTTCTAGAAGAGATTCAAATACTAGCAACCGTAATTTTAAAATTGGATATGATAGCAATTATAATTTTTGTTTTGGTGATTTTGGAAGTAATGATAGTAGAACATGGAATCGACAATTTTTAATTAATTCAAATGCCACATCTAATACTTTTGTTATTAATAGTAATAGTTTTGTTGGTATTGGAATAGCTAACCCTGCATTTAAATTAGATGTTAGTGGAAGTGTTAATGCAAACTCATTTATCGGTAATGGATCAAATATTACAAATATTAATTATAATAATATAACTTCAAATGCTCCTAACTTATCTAATTTAAATAACTGGGTTATTAATGGCAACACTATTTATAATACAACTCAAAATATTGCAATTGGAACTACTAACGCCGCTTCATATAATTTGAATGTTAATGGAAGTATTAATTCATCTAATTTATTTATTAATGGTATTAATACAAATAACATATATTTATCAGAAATTAACGCAAATATTAATTACTTAAAAATATCAGATGCCACTAATCTTTATAACGGTTGGACTAAACAAATAGACGGAACTTTATTTTTAAATTATGATTTGAATGCTGTTATTATTGGTGGTAATTTAAAAAAACAAGGTATTGATGCAAAATGTTATTTATACGGTAATTTATATGCTGATAATTATATTGGTAATGGTGCAAATATTATTAATATTGATTACAATAATATTATAAACAAACCACTCGTTTATTCAATTTCTGATATAAATAATTTATTTTATACTAAAACTTATTTAAATAATACTTATTATCAATATGTTATTACACAAGCTAGTAATAATTTTATAACATTTGCCCAATACGCAAATATTCAAAATAGTATACAAAATATTTTAACTCAAGGTATTGATCCAACTGTTTTGCAAGAAGCTATATCAGATTTAGTTTCTACTTGTAATATATCTATTTCATATGATTATATTACAAGTAATCCGCTTATTTTAACAAGATCAACAAATAGTACTTCAAATATTATTAATTATTCAGGAAATTTTGTTGCTACTAATAGTTATGCTAATGTATTTTATGAAAATAATAGGAATATTTCAAATATATATGTATCTTATGATAATTTTAATACAGTCGCTACATTATACGATAAGATAATTGACCGTAAAAGAGCTTTAATGACTAATTGCAATATATATCCGCCGCAAAATCAACCATTAACTAGTTATTCAAATTATATTACAACATCGCCATATGGTAATGGTTTATATATATTAAATTCAACCAGCTATAGTAATCTTTCATCTGATAAATCTATGCATAAAATTTTTATTGCAAATAAAAATTATTTATATTATTGGGATACATCAGGTGGAAATATTTATAATAATTATAGTGGTAATCCTCTAACTGGTTATACATATAGAAATGCGGCTTCATTTATTAGTAGTGATATTAATAGAATAATTGCAAATACTATTATAAATAGTAGTACTTTTATTTCCGGGGAATGGGTACAAATAAAATATGTTAATAGTTTTATAATTAATTCATATACTATTAAATCATATTATACTATAGATCCTACATTAAATTATAACAATATTTATAATAAATTACCACGTACGTTTTATTTATTAGCTACAAATACAGAATCATTAGATAATTGGGATATTATTTCTTATATATCTAATTTAAATGATACACCATCTGCAGCTAATCCATATTATAAAAATGAACTAGGAACAGTTAATTATACATTTAATGGTAGTAGTTATATTTCTAGTAATTTAACAATTACTATACAATTACCAACAGTTGTAACATCATATAAATATTATAGATTTGTATTTACCCAGTGTATAGGTGCAACTGAAATAAATATATCTGAAATTAATTTATATGGTGTAGAAAATAAAATAGAATGGGCTAATTCATCATCGAATATTTATTATACTAAGGGTAATGTAGGTATTAATGTTATAGATGATACTAGTATTTATTCATTAAATGTTAATGGTTCTATATATTCAAGTTCTAATATAATAATTAATTCTAATATTGGTATTGGTAATACTAATCCTAGTGCATATTTACATATTGGAGATCCAACAATTAGCGGTAGTGATGGTACAATTATTGCATCTAAAAATAATGCAAATTTTAAATTTGGCTATGATGATAATTATAATTATACATTTGGTGATTTAAATTCTGGTGTATGGAAAAAACAATTTTATATTAATTCTAATGCGTCATCCAGTTCTCTTGTAATTGATAGAAATGGTAATGTTGGTATTAATACTAATAATACTAATGGTTTTAAATTAAATGTTTTAGGTACTTCTTATTTTAGCGGAAATATAGGTATTAATACTGCCAATAGCGAAGGAAAACAATTATTTGTAAATGGAACGACTAAAATTATTGGTCAAACAGATATTAATGGAGATTTATTTCAAACTAGTGGAAATGTTGTTATTGCTAATAGTGGTTATATTGGTATTGGTGGAACTTTTGATACTTCATATAAATTAAAAATAACAGGAAATACTAATATTAGTGGTGATGTTATACAAACTTCTGGAAATACTTCATTAGGTAATGGTATTAGTGCGTATGTTGCTATAGGTGGTAGTACTGATAGTAGCTATAAATTTAAAGTTTATGGTAATACATCTATTACAGGTATTGCTAATTTTAATAATAATATTAATTTTAGTGGCGGTAATTTAATACAAACTGGACCTTCATATAATATATTATATGAAGGTAAAGTTGGCGTTGGTGCTACAAGTGGAAATACTTTAAATTCAAATTTTAATGTTTTCGGTACTTCTTATTTTAGCGGAAATATAGGTATTAATACTGCCAATAGCGAAGGAAAACAATTATTTGTAAATGGAATAACTAAAATCATTGGTCAAACAGATATTAATGGAAATGTTAGTATTGCAGGAAGTTTATCACAAACTATGACGACGTGTAATATATATATTGCAGGTAATGTAGGTATAGGTACTAATACAGGAACTTTAAATTCTAATTTAACAGTTTATGGCAATACTTTAATTACAAGTAATTTAAATGCTTTATCATTTACGGAAAATGGAACTTTGCTATCGACTAAATATCAATCAAAATTAGATTTAACAAATAATTATTATGCATCAATCATTAGACAATATCCACCTACTACTCTTAGTAATGATATTACAACTGTAACTGGACAATTATATGGTAATGGTACATATGTATGTTCCTCTACACCTTTTGGTAGTGGAAGTCTAGGTGATAATACTTATTTTAAATGTATAAATAATATACCTACTGGTTATAACTTTTTTTTTCAACCGATTGGTTTTAATAACGGACCATATACGGGTTCATATAGTACCTCAATAAATGGTACAAATATATTAGGTGCATGGGGGCAAATTAAAATGCCTTTATCTATTGTTTTAACATCATATTCATTATCACCAAGTGCATCACCTCCTTTTTATTATGAAACAGTAGCACCATATACATGGTATCTGGTTGCTAGTATTGATGGTATTTCATGGGTTCAATTAGATTATAGGCAACAAATAATATTTAATAGGGCTACTCAACAGACATTCAATATAATAAATATAAATCTATATTCATATTATAGAATAGTTATAACATCTGGAAAACCAGGAGAAATATCTATTTGTGTACTATTTTCTTCTATGATATTTAATGGTTATGACTATACTACTGTAAAAACGAATACTATTAATAATGGATTTGGAATAGGTGGGGCTATTCCAACTGCTCAACAAACTTTAGCGGTTAGTGGTATTTCATATTTTAGTAGTAATATTGGTATAAATAATTCAAGTCCTGCATTTGCATTAGATGTTACTAATATTACTGGATCTTCTACTAATAATGCAACATATAGATACTTTAATTCAGGATCTACTGCATTATTAAATAGTAATTTAAATTTAACAAATATTGCCGCTAAATTTACAGGTTCTATATGGAGTACAGATACATTTGCAACATCGTCTGATTATAGAATTAAATCTAATATAATAGACGTTGATAATTATAAATCATTAGAAAAGATTTTATTAATTAGAGCTAAAACTTATAATTATAAGGATATTATTGATAAAGGTAGTAATTTTAATTATGGTTTTGTTGCACAAGAAATTAAAGATATTATACCAGAAGCCGTATCTTTAAATAAATCAATAATACCAAATATATATTCAATATGCAATTGTAGTAATAATACAATAACTATTTCTTCAAATATTGAATTGTTAAAATATAATGATATTATAGAAATTTTTGAAATAATAAAAGAAAATGAAATTAAAAAGAGATATAATATAAAAAATATATCATTAGAAAATAATCAAATTACAATAAATGAAAATTTGGAAGGATCTAATTGTTTCGTATATGGTACTGAAGTAGATGATTTTCATATTTTAAATTATAATAATATATATACATTAAATGTATCAGCAACACAAGAATTATATAAATTAATACAAGAACAAAATATAATTATTCAAAAAATAATAAAGAGAATTGAATTATTAGAATCAAAAATATTATAAATAAAAAAATAATAATAAATTAATAGATATGTATTATAAACTTTCGATACTAATATTGATAATATTTATATTAGTATTTTTACTAGGAATCGCCTATATTTTAACCACTAACATTAAAGGTATTGAAAAATTTGTAAATCAATCATATGATACTTCATTAGTTGTTAGATTTCCACCTGCTAATGCTGCAATAACTATATCAACAAATCCAACAAATGCAGCAGATACATGTGGATTATTAATATCATCATCTGAAACTATGGTTGCTGATTCAACTAATTTATATTATATAACATCTTCATATAAACAAATAAATTCGGTGCAAATATCAAACGCATTTAATGCATCTTCAACTACTAATATAAATTTAATAAATAATAGTAGTGCACCTGCTAGAAATTTAGCAACATCGAGTGGAACATTAACAGGTCATTATATAATTTTTACTTATTTAACTCAATTAAAATTTACAAACATTTCAATAACATTTTCAAATGCAGGTACTAATTATTCCAATAAAATAAATTTATATACAGTTAATCCTACTGTAGCAAACAGCTATAATATAATTAATACTAGCGAATCTATATCTGAAAATACTGTAACAAAGACTATTTTAGATACTGATCAACCATTTGTATTATCTAAATTAATAATATTCTTTGATAATTCATTAACTAATTTTAATATAAATAAAATAAATATTAATGGAATTCCTATTAATGTAGCTAATACAGTTCAACAGACTGCAAATACATCAGATAGCACTACATCATATGATACAAACGGAACTCCATTACCTGGAATGGCTAATCCAGTTACAATTGATAATTATTCATATTCAAATACATCGCCAAATATTATGTTCAATCAATTAGTAAAAACAAAATTACCATATGCTATGTATTTTGCAGGTAATATTGATTTTCCAAATGGTAATGGTATATATCAAATACAAGATGTATATAATAGATCCTGTAAAAATGCAACTATTACTGGAACATATTCAAATGTAATTGATGTTGCACCGTCAAATTCGAGTGGTAATATAAAATATATTACTGGAAATGTAAAAACGCAAATAATATTTCCATATCAAAGTATTCCAAAAGAATATACTATTTGTGCTATTACTAAATATACAAATCCCAATACCAATAGACAAAGAATATTATCAGCAAATACATATCCAAATAATGGTCCAAATTGGTTATTAGGTCACTGGGGTAGTAGAACTAAAATCGCATATAATGACGGGTGGATATCTAAAATGGGTGATCCTGATAATAATACTAGCTGGGTAATATCATGTGCTACTACAGGTACTGCTACATCAAAAGCATATTTATTTTTAAATGATGATAAATATGAAAATAATTATAATCCAATAAATAATTATAATGGAAATAGTACAGGAACATTAACTATTAATAGTAATCCATGGGGTGAAAATTCTGATTTTGCATTATCATATTTAATAATATGGGATTCAGCATTATTAAAACCAGAATTGCAGAATGTATATGACGCATTAAAAAATTATTTAAATACAGGAGAAGAACTAAATTATGGCGTTCCATCATCTACATTATCTACATTACAGCCATTAGGTTCTTGTGGAAATCCTGGAAAATCTGCTAAAGAGATTAAAACGGCAACAGGAACTAATATAGATGGTATTTATTGGATAAAAATGGCAAATAATGCAGTAAAACCTGTTTATTGTATTATGAATGATGCTTGTAATGGTGGTGGTTGGATGTTGGCTATGAAAGGTGCTAAAAATAGTAATACATTTATGTTTAATTCAACTCATTGGACTACTAATAGTGTTTTAAATGAATATAATTTAACTAGAAATGATGGCACTAATAATGCAGATGCTAAATATGATGTATTTAATCAATGTTTAATTAATGATTGTTTAGCAATTTTTAATCCAATTGATGTTAAAAATAATACTAATTTACCAGGATATGGATATTGTTGGTATGAACAGAATATAATTAAAAATGCACAATCATTATTAACATACTTTTCAAATAATAATACTTATATAAACTTTTTTGGAGATGCTGCAGAACCATATACAAATTATAATAATACTCCTATATGCGAATCATATCGATATGCATATCCAACAGTTGCTAATAAAAGTAAAACTTTTGCAGATAAAGAAACTGCAAGAAATCAATTTATGGCGGATCATATTACTAATAAATATAAAGAAGGTATTTGGTCTAATCAGCGCGAATTTATGGCATATGGTCTTAATATACGTCCTCGCACATCATGGGGGCATTCAATAAGATGGGGTGGAACTTTTAATGAAAATCCAGGCACCGGGCAATGGTGGACTGGTGATGGTAGTAATGATGTTTCAGGAGGTATTGGTATGACATTTAATTATTCATGTGGGGATTATATTGGATGTTGTCAATATTCAACAGGTGTTAATGCGTCTATGCGATTTGAATGGTATGTGAGATAAATTTTATTTAAGAAAAAAATAATATTTATTAATAATAATAAAAGATGTTTTCAGATATTCATAAGTTTGTAATTCTTACATCTAAATCTAATATTGAATGTATTCAAAATTATGTTCCATTAGTTTTTCCACCAGTAGAAGTTGTTAATTATTATAAGGATGCGCATATTTGTTTAAGCGATGTAGTTGATTTGACAGATAACTGATAATTTTATTTTTTTATTGATTATAGATAATATAATGAATACTGCATTTGATCCAATATTTATAGCATCTGTTATATTTATGCAAATTGGGGCACGACATTTGGATTTAGAATTAACAGACTTTCAAAAGAAAGTATTGAAAAATAAGGGAATACAGGCAATAATATTATTTGGATTGATATATGTTCCTGTAAGAGATATTACAAAAACATTAATGATTTTATTGTTAATATATTTAATAATATATGTAATTTTTAACGAAAATAATAATTATAATTTATTTTCAAAAAAGTTATTATATGACGAAGGAATTATAACAAATTATAATGACATTAAACAAAAATATTATACGAATTTATCAAATTTATTAAAATAAAAAATGATTATATTTAAAATTAACTTATATAATAAATAGATATGTCGATATATAATGAATTGTCATATAATAGTCAAAAAGTCATTATTGAAGAAGTTAAAGGCATACAATTTAGCGTATTAGGACCTGATGAAATCATCAAGCGTTCTGTCGTTAAAATTACTAAAACTGATACTTATACTGGTAGTGATCCTGTCGTGGGTGGATTATTTGATCCACGTATGGGAGTATTAGAACATAATAAAATTTGCACTACATGTGAGCAAAAAAATGTATTCTGTCCTGGTCATTTCGGTCATATAGAATTAGCTAAACCAGTATTTCATGCGATGTTTTTCGACATAGTAAAAAAGATATTGAAATGTGTATGTTATAGATGTTCGCGTATGTTAATTTCGCAACATACGACTATTGAAGAATTAAAGAATGAAATGAATCGTATATTAGCAATTAAGAATAATCAAAAACGTTGGGAGGCATATTTTAAGTTATGTAATACAACTACTAAAATTAAAGTTTGCGGAGATGATAAGCATATTGGTTGTGGTTGCAAACAACCAGACAGATACAATAAAGAAGCTTCTATGAAAATAGTAGCAGAATGGAAAGATAAATCAAAGGAAACATCAGTACAGCAAGAATTTACAGCAGAAGATGTTTTAAGAATTTTTAAGAGAATTACAGATGAAGAAATGGAATTGATGGGATTTAATCCAAAATGGAATAGACCAGAATGGATGATTTGTACTGTTTTACCTGTACCACCTCCTGCGGTTCGTCCAAGTATTATTGAAGAAAATGGGCAACGCAGAGAAGATGATTTAACTCATAAATTAAGTGATATTATTAAAACAAATAATAATATTATTGATAAGATCAATAAGGGTGCAAGTGAAGAAACAATAAAATTAATTACTATGGTTTTACAATATCACGTATTTACATTTATTGATAATCAAATTCCAGGATTAGCACCATCGCAACAGAGAAATGGTCGCCGTCTTCGTTCTGTATGTGATAGAATGAAGAAGAAGGAAGGACGTATTCGTGGTAATTTGAATGGTAAACGTGTTGATCAATCAGCACGTTCAGTAATTACACCAGATCCATATATTAGTATTGATGAATTGGGTGTTCCTATTCGAGTAGCATTAAATATTACATTTCAGGAGATTGTGAATGAGTATAATATTGAAGAAATGCGTAAATTAATTTTGAATGGTTCAAATAAATGGCCTGGTGCTAAATATGTTAAGAAAGCAAATGAATTGGGACCTATTAATTTAAAATATGCAGATTTAATAAAAATTGCAAATGAACTTAATTATGGCGATGTGGTTCATCGTCATTTGAGAGATGGTGATTATGTATTATTTAATCGGCAACCATCATTACATAAGATGAGTATGATGTGTCATAAAGTTATTATTATGCCATATCAGACATTTAGATTGAATGTATTGGATACACCTCCATATAATGCAGATTTTGATGGAGATGAAATGAATTTGCACTGTCCCCAAAACATTCAAACGATGAGTGAATTAAAGGATTTAGCAGCTGTTCCATATTTAATATTAGCACCTAGAGATGGTAAACCTAGTATTGAAGTAGTTCAAGATACACTAGTTGGATCATTTCGAGCTACTAAAGATTATATTACAGTTGCTGATAAACAAATGGCAAATTTACAAATGATTAATAGTTATTTCAAAGGAAAATTAGAAAAACCATCAAAAAATTTTACATATACGGGAAAAGATTTATTTTCTGAAATTATGCCACCATCATTATTTATTGAAATGACAAATAAGGCTGGTGAAAAAGTTGTTATTAATAATAGTAAATTAATTTCAGGTACATTAGATAAATCAGTATTTCATAATATTACAAATGGATTAATTCCAGTTATTTATCATGATTATGGACCTGTTGAAATTAAAAAATTCTTAGATAACACTCAGAGATTAATTTGTCGTTGGTTATTAACTTCTGGTTTTAGTATTGGTATTAGTGATTTAGTAACTATTGAAAGCACGGATAAAGAATTAAATAATAAAATCAAGGAAATGAAAGCAAGTGCTTATAAGAAATTGGAAGAAATGCGAAAAGGTGATTTAGAAAATAATTCTATATTTTCGAATGAAGAATTTTTAGAAAGAGAATTGATTGGTATTCTAAATCAAACTACTAATGAAGTTGCTAAAATCAGTTTAGCTAAAATTGATGAAAAAACGAATAGAATGTTTAATATGGTGAAATCTGGTTCAAAAGGTAAAGAAACTAATATTGCACAAATCATGGCATGTGTTGGACAACAGAATGTAGATGGGAAACGAATTGCATATGGTTTCACCGATAGAACATTACCTCATTATACTAAATATGATGATGGTCCAGAAGCTCGTGGATTCGTCGAAAATAGTTTTATTAGTGGATTATCACCACAGGAAGTATTCTTTCATGCTATGGGTGGGCGTGAGGGTTTAATTGATACGGCTGTTAAATCTGTAACAGGTGATACTGATATTATTATTATTGAAAATGGAAAAATTAAATTTGCTAAAATTGGAAGTTGGATCGATAATAAAATCGATGATGATGCGAATAAAGAATTTGTTGAATTATTTGGACCCGAAGATATGAATATGGAAATGTTAGGTATTCGCGATGATGATATTTATATTCCTTCATGTGATAATGTTGGTAATATTATTTGGGGAAGAATTACAAATGTCAGCAGACACGATCCTGGAGAAATCTTATATAATGTTAAAACAAAATCAGGTAGAAAAATTACAGTTACAAAATCAAAATCATTAATGGTATGGGATGAATTAAGCAAACAATTTGTTAAGAGAGATACACCAAATGTAAAAATTGGCGATAAATTACCAGTAACTATGAATTTACCAGAAGTTAAAATAACGAATGATATTTTAAATTTAGATGATGGTTATAAAATCGGAAAAGAAATTGCAATTTATATTAATAAAATTCCAAAATATGCATTTCTAGCTACTAATGAATTTATTATTGGACTATTAAAAGGATATTATGAATATAATAGTAGATATTTAAATGATGTATTGATTACTGAAACAAAATCATTAGAATTAATAAATGAATTAGTAGTATTATTAGCAAGAATTGGAATTACAGGTATTATTGAACAAAATGATAAATATTCAATTAAATTAATTGGAAAAGAACTTCATAATTTTAATAAACTTACTGAATTATTAGAATTATCAGATGTAATTGAAAATGATATTAATAATGAAATTAGTAATGATGTTATATTAGACGAAATTATTTCGATTGAAGAAATTCTTGAGATTGAATTTAAACATAAATATAAGAAAGTTTATGATGTTTCTGTTCCTGAAACTAGTAATTTCTCGACTGCTAACGGTATACACTGTGTTAATACTAGTGAAACAGGATATATTCAACGTCGATTAGTGAAAGCCATGGAAGATGCTAAAATTAATTATGATAATACAGTTAGAAATGCGAATGGCTCAATTATTCAATTTATATATGGAGAAGATGGTATGGATGGTTGCAAGATTGAAACGCAAATTATACCAACAATTGAATTAAAATTCATGGATATTGAGGCAAAATACAATCTAACCCCGATTGACAATCTAAAATTATATTTAACATCTGATGCATTTAAAACGATTAATGAAAATACATATACAAGATGTAAGGAACATTTTAATGATTTGATTGCTGATAAGAATTTCTTAATTACAAAAGTAAATAAAAACAGAAAAAATAGTATTGTTAATTATCCGATTCCATTTCATAGAATTATTAAAAATTGTATTAAAAGACGTGAATCAAGTGATATTAAAGCTACTTTAAGTGATTTAACACCTGATTATATATTTGACAAGATTGATGAAATGATGACTGAATTATATATCAAAGATACTGAACAAGGTATGATATATTTTCATATATTATTAAGAGTTTATTTATCACCAAAAAAATTAATTATTGAACAGCATTTTAATAAATCTATGTTTGATTGGGTAGTATCTCAGATATATGAGTATTTCAAAGAAGCGATCGCACAACCAAGTGAAATGGTTGGAATTATTGCAGCTCAAACTATTGGAGAAATGGGAACACAAATGACATTAGATTCATTCCATGTATCTGGAACAGCAGCGGCTGTGAAGGCTACTAGTGGTGTTCCTCGATTGAAAGAAATTCTTAGTGCTACAAAAAAGACTAAAACACCAACATTAATTATATATATGAAACCAGATGTAGCATCTGTTAAAAATCCTAAAATTGCTGAAAATGGTATTGATTATATTGATGACAGAATTGAACAAACAAAGAGCGTTGCTATGAATATTAAAAACTCGATTGAAATTACAACATTATCAAATATTTTAGAGTATAGTGAGATTTATTGGGATAGTGGAAAATTAGATACAACAATCGAAGAAGATAAAGGAATATTAGATATTTATAAGAAATTTGCAGCATTAGATGATAGTATTAATAAATGTCATAGTGATTCACCATGGGTATTACGTATGAAATTTAATAAAGAAAAAATGAATGCATTTGGACTGCGTATGATTGATATTTATACAAAATTAAATAAAGCATATAATAAATATATTGATTGTGTATATAGTGATGATAATGCCGATGAATGTATATTTAGAATTAGATTAACTGATTATGCATTAAAAGATATTGAAAATAAGGATGAAGTAGCTGCATTAAAAGCCATGGAGCATAATATCGTATATCAAGTATTATTAAAAGGAATTAAGGGAATTAACAAGGTTTCTTTAAATAAAAAGAAATATGATATTTACAATCCAACAGAAGAAACTTTCGATAAAGTGGTTGAATGGGTATTAGATACTGATGGAACTAATTTAATTGAAATATTATCAAATCCTAATATTGACGCGACTCGAACTATTTCTAATGATATTCGTGAAATTTACGATGTATTAGGAGTAGAAGCAGCAAGAAATGCATTATATAATGAATTAGTTAATGTGACTGGGGAAGGTTCTATGAATTATCGCCATTTATCATTATTAATTGATACTATGACATTTAGAGGTAATTTAATGTCTATTGATCGTCATGGAATTAATAGAAATGCTAGTAGTGCATTAAGTAAATCATCATTCGAGGAGAGTGTTGATATGTTAATTAATGCTAGTATATTCTCTGAATATGATAATACAAGTGGTGTATCACCTCAAGTAATGTTGGGTAAAGTTCCAAATTGTGGTTCTGGTAATTTCGACATTATTTTAGATGAAGAACATTTAATGGAATTATTAAAAGATGTTAAACAGGTTAAGGAGAATAAATATAATTTAGATGATATTGAAGAGGATGATGATGAAGATAATGATGACTGTCTTGAAGAAAACTTAAAATTCAATATACAATTAAAAGAAAAAAATGAATGTTATAAAATAAGTAATCCAGATATTAAGATTATTTAAACAAATGCCAAAAAAAGTATTTGACATTTATATCATTTTTGTTTTTGTTAGAACATTTCTAACAATACCTCCCAATCATCGGTAATAACTGACATAGTTTTACCAAATGTATTTAATTCGACCAAATACTCTTTGTACGGCATTTCAACTATTGAAATTTCAATATATTCTTCATTACTAAATAATTCAATAATATTATTTTTATTCATAGGAAAATGCTTGATCATTTTAATAATTATAATAATAAATCAAATCATTTTTTATGATTAATAGATAAAGATTAAACAAATTTATTTAGAAAATAATGGAATACAACAAGCTTTCATTTGTTTAACACTTTTATTTATTTTAACTAAACCTTTGGCACAGCAAATCATAGTATCTATAATTTCACCAATAATTCTATTTTCCATCATATGATTTATATTTTTAATTATTTCATCATTATTAGCTTTAATAAAAATATTATCTTTTGATGTTGATATATCATATAATATTGATATTACTAAATCTTTTTTTGTTTTACCTTCAATATCTTTAATTAATTCGATTTCTTCCATTATAAATGTTATTAATTCAATTGCAGACATCGATGATATATCGATATTTTTATTAATTATGCGCATTTCAATAATTTCTTTATTTTTATTAATAGGTCGAATATCAATTTCAGCTAATGATGTGGTCATATCTAATAATATAATTATATTTTTAAATGTTCATTAATTAAATATTTAATGGCAAGAGGAATATCATTTAATTTAATATAAATGGATGATAAATCCATATTTGAATTTTTATCAACAATTAAATTATAAATTATTTTTTTATCATCGTCATATTTATATAAAATGATAACAGGTCTATTTTCATAATTATTAGGTGATTTATAAAATGTTGATGATAATAATAAATCTTCTATATCACCTCTAACAACTTGTATTTTTTTATTAGCACCGTATTTACTGCGATGAATAGTTATGATATTAATATTAAGAATTTTTGACATAGCAAGAATAAAATAATCATTCGGGAATAAATCACCATATTTATGAATAATATTAAATATAAATTGTTTTCGTATATCATCGTCAGGTAATACTTCTTTAATATAAAACTTTTCCCAAAAAATATTAAAATTGATATAATTTTTACCAATCTCTTTATTAATATTTGCAGATATTTGAGGATTATCAAATAATTCTTTTAATAAATATTTATGCATTTCAATTTTATCTGGATTATTTAATTTTATGCTAAATATAGCTGTCATATCATTAATAGCAGTTGTTTTGAGGTCATCATATGAAGTTTTAATATCTAAAATAGCTGCTAACCATAAATAAAAGTTTTTAATATAATTTATATCATAATTAGTATTTTTAATATAAATCATATTACTCCATTTAGATTTTTTATGCATAGTCCATTTACTATTTAATTGCTCAGTTGTTCCCTTAAATAGTTCTGGTAATGGTAGTTCTTCTTCTTCTTTAACTTCATTATAAATATAATCTTTTGATTGATATGAAATTGTATTAAAATTATTGGCAGGTGTTGCTTGATGATAAATTAATAGTTGCTGAGGAATGTTATTATTGAGTGCTATTTGAGAAAAGGTAAATTGTGTTTTACTTTCTTTAATTAGAGGATTTAGAAAATCATATTTATTATAAACAATAAAATCATTTAAAAATCGTTTAATATGATTTTTAGAAATAAAAGGTATTTCTTCCAATATTATTTGTATTTTGCTTTTTTCTGGTATAGTTGTTAATTTTAGTTCCTTATATAATTCTTTAATTCGATCTATTCGAGGTAAAGATAATAAAAGATTGAATTGATCATCTGGTAAATTAATAATTTTCGAATAAATCATTAATTGTAATTGGAACCATTTTTTATTAATTTTATAATTTTTAAATTGATATTTATATAAATCGTCAATAATTCTTGAATGAATTATATCATTTGTTAATGGTATTTTTTGTATAGTTAATTTATAATAAAATTCTTTTGGAGTTGTTAAAGATTTATCAAGAGTTCCAAAATCAAATCGAATATTTAATTCTTCACATTTATTTTTAAATAGTTCATAATCACTTTTGAGGATTGATATAGGCTCATAAACATCTCCAATAATATCATCATAAAATACTATATTAGTAATACCTAAATTAATAATAATACGAGGTAAAAAACTTATACTAATTTTATCAATAATAATTAAGAAATTATCTTTAGTTAAAAAATGAGTTATTGACAAATCATTATTAATGATTATTGTGTGTAATGAAAATTTTTTAGACATTTTAAGATGATCCGTATTTATCCATGTATTTAATGAATATAAATTATTATATATTGAATTATTTTCACTATAAATTTCTTTAGAAACGCTACATTCCTTAAATAGAGTTTTTAGATGTTTGTAATCATTTAGATGTATTAATTTTTGACCATCGGTACCTTTACTTTTTAATTCTATTGGTTCATAATAATTTTTATCTCTAATAATCATTAATAATAATGGATTAAGTTCCATGGAACCAATCAAATCTTCATAACTGGTATAATAAGGGCAAATAATAGATGTCTCGATTGGTTGTTTATCCCATATAACAATAAGAACGTTATAAATGATGCTAATTAATGAATATAAATAATATGGTGATTTAATGATTGGATAATCATTTGAACTTAAATATAACATAAATTTTTTATAACTTTTGAATATACCTAATAATCTCGAAAGTTTATAATTATTGTCATTTGGTATTTTTGAAATTAAATTAAATTTTTTAATATGATTTTTTAAATCTTCAATAAGTTGTTTATTGTCAGTTGGAATGATTGGTAATTTATCCATAAAAGCTTTGCAAACATTCCCATTTTCTAAACTCATATAGGTGTATAGATCTAATTTTTTATTAATGTCAGAAATAAACATTTCTTTATTCTTAAAATTTAAGCCATGAGCGATTGAATGAATTATACTATCATTATGAATATTTTTAATTTTTTTTGAAGTTTTATGAGATATACCTTTTCTAACAAAACATTTATCATTTTTAGTTAGTAATTTTGAACATACCGAATATTTAACATCTGGAAAAAATAGTTCATGTAGATTTTGTGGAATTATTCCAAATCGTCCAATACGTACTGGAGATGTATTCATTAAATAGTTTTCATCTTTATCGGCGATAGGTTCTTCTTCTTTTACAGGTTCATTATTATAATATTTGCATTTATTTAATTCATCATCTTTAGGTGGTTTTTTGAAACAACATGGAGCACAAATATTATTTTCATCAGGTTTAATTAATTTAACATATCTTTTTTTATTTGGGTCATTATCAAAATACATTTGCATCGGTTCTTCGTCTTCGATTGGACAAGTTGTTTTGCCATTATCAACATCTAAGGGAACTTTTGAAATTGGACACCATAAACGAGGACAAGCATATACATTTTTAATATTTTCTTTACTTCCATAAACTAAATCATTATCAAAATGATAAGTACCATTTTTTTGTAAAGTTTCTTTATATTCTTTTGAAAATACGACAGGTTGATTAACAGCCTGACATTTATTTCGAGCGTAATTATTGGCGAATAAATCTTTATCAGCTTTTGTTAATAAATTTATAAAATAACTGTGTTTTTCTTTACCGAGTGCAGCACCTCCTTCGCTTCTATCACTTTTAAAAGATGATTTATTACTATTACCCTCATCACTTGATGTATTATAACTCAATTTACCTAAATCATCATCGTCGTTAACAGATGAATTAGATGAAGATGATTTTTTAGGAGGTGGTGGTGGTGGTTTAGTTGGTTCTGCTTTCTTTTTTGTTATTTTTTGGGTGGATGATGAAACGATTTTAGACATCCAATAAATTAAATTATCTAATTCACTTTTATTTGGAATATTTAAAATATTTACAAAAAAACCATTCTTATATGATTCAATAATAACTAATGTATTTGTTTTATTAATGGTTTCTTGTTGTTTAAGATTATCAATTTCCATTTCATAAATAAATTCTTTTTCTTGTTTTAATAAAACTTTAGCTTCGTCAACGGTCATATCATTTAATATAACTAATTGATTAATAATATCATCATCTTCTATGCCTAAATATAAACAATTTTTAATATAAGCGAGAGCATCAAAACCTTTTTTATCATAATTGGATGAACGTTTATAAATTAGATTGATAGTATCTCTATTTGATTTCATAATATCAAAGATATCAATGAATTCGCTAATTTTCTTTTTTAAACTCATCATAGAAACATTCTCAATTTCAATAATAAAATTAGCTTTAATGCTCAATTCATTAAAAATTATTTTTTGTTTTAAATGAAAATTTAAATATTTAGAAATTGCATCAATACTTTCATAAATTTCTTTCCAATTTATATTTTTCCTTAAATTAATATTATAACTTAATGATATATTCATATCTTGGTTAATGGTTAATTTAGCATATGTACCGCTATTAAGTATAGAATAACAATTAATACAATTAATTATAGATATTTTTTTAGTGTCAGACCAATTTAATAATTTATCTTTAGAAAGTTTATTAAATTTATGTAATTTATAAATGATTTTATAAGTATCATTAACCCACTGCACTAATTCTATAACAGGTGATGTATTTAATAAATCGAATATGTCAGCGAGTGTATATTGTTTATTTAATTTACTTTTTAATTCATATCTATGAATATTAATGGTATTATCAATTATAGGTTTAGTATCTATTTTTTCTAATTGATTTAATATTGATTCTTTTTTCTTAAGTTCGGCAAGCGATGGAAATGATTTATCTGTAAAATAATAAGGATTATTCTCTAAATCTGGAAAATCTTCTTCAAATATGATATTAATATAATTATATGGAAATAATCCAATATTATAATCATATATAATGGGTTCTTTTAATTGTACACTATTTCTATTGGTAGATAATATAGGATTTGGAGAATAACCGTCCCATTTTATTGATTTAATTTTAAATAATACGGATTTATTTGATTTTTGCAACCAAGCATAAAATCTACCACTATTTAAAGTTTTAGCAATCTTAGCGACGGCATTTTCAACATTATCATCTTTGTATACATATACTTCGCGGGTATTGAATTTATTATAATTAATCCAATTATAAACGATAATTTTTTTATATAAATTCATATCTATTTATTAATTTTAATATTTTTTTTTCATATAATTTATTAGATTAAGTTAAATAATGCCTCGTGATGATAATAATCTTGATTATACCAAAATTAGAGATGCTATGGATGCAGCAGCTGAATTACTAAAAAAAAAGAAAGAAGAAACTTTGGCAAAAAAAGAAGATGAATTAACAACCAAACGAGAAGCCGCTAAATATGATGATGAAGTTAGACAACCATTATATAAGAAAATACTTTTTATTGGATTATTTGTAATATTTGCGATATTTATATTATTATTAATTATATATTTATTTACGCGCAGCAGCAGTAAACCGGAAGTAGTACCAGTAGTACCAGTAGTACCGAATATAATTCCACCACAGCCATTCCCAATACCTATTAATAATGCGAATACTAATAATACATTTACATATAGCAATTCCTCTTCGATTCCTATAACAACAATACCATCATCATTACCTCCACGAATGAATGGAGGTAGGAGAATGTATAAAAATAAATTTAATAAGTAATTTTATTAACAGATGAATATATTGGAAATAGATATTTATAAGATATATAAAATGCTATTATCATTCCTATGAAAATAAAGAACAGATATTTAATAGAATAATAACCTACTGTTAATAAGAATATAAATAGAAATAAATAATATAAATCCATATTTATATTTATATAACAATTAATTTATTATGTCCAACTCGAATATCGGTATTAATAACAATAGGAATACCGAGTTTATGAATATTTTTACAGAATGCAACATCTTCTGAACAAATATCACGAAGAATCTTTCCATCATCGGTTATAATCTCTTGAATATCGCCATTAAAATATGGATATGTCATTTTTCGTAGTACATCTCTTGTTACTGCAAAAAAGCCCATTCCGGTATAATGGACAGGTAGATATTTAAGAGATGTTTCTTTCTTCCATTTAGTAACATCTTCAGGAGTTAGAAATTGGAAAGTTCCATTTTTAGTAAAATAATCAGTATCCCAATCTTTAACAATAGTATATGAAGTTAGATTACTCATACGATACATTCCACCAACAACTGGATGTTGTTCTGTTGAATCGATTAGATCAATTACTTGTTGAGGAGTAAAGATAATATCACTATCGATAGTAATCCATACATCGAATTCCATATTATCGAATGGTTTTTGATTAAAGCCACGAAGAACATCAAGACCAAGAGTTTGCATACGTGCGAATGTTACATATGAACTAACACCGGAGCTAATAACCATATCATATTTTTTAGATTCCCATAGGGCATTAATGGTTGCAGTCCATGATAATAGGAATTTTGAAGAAAAATTATCACCAGGAAGAGCAAATATAATTTTCTTTTTTACTTCAGCTGTTTCTGCGACTGTTTTAACATCGCCGCTATTGTCTGTGATTTCATAAGTCGCACTTTCCTTTTTAGCCTCCATTCTTATTATATATAATTTTAGGATTATATCCTTTATATATTTTTAATTTAATATAATAAATGTCAATAGAAGTTAATTATTATGATATAGAATTAAATGAAACTAATAAATTTGCTCTGCAAAATGATAGAATAAAAACAAAATTAAAACCACATCAATTAACAGCCTTATATAAAGCATTAGATATGGAAATAAATGGAAGTATTCGATATAATATTTCGAGTCGAGAAAGATTCATATCTATAATGACTATGTTATACAGTAATTACACTCAATTTAATAATATTGACAATTTTATACAAATATCAACAAATGTTGGTATATTTGGGGATATTGTTGGATATGGTAAAACCTTAATTGTATTAGCATTAATAGCTACAAATGATGTAAAAAATATATATGTCAATAATATTTATACAAAAACATTTAATAATTATAAAAATTATAGTTATTTGAATATATCTTCGCAAAACAATTTAATAATACCTGAAAATATTATATTCAATACAACATTAGTTATAGTTCCCAGAGGTCCTGTTTATGTGCAGTGGGTAGAAATGATTAATAAACAGACGAATCTAAAAGTATTAGCTATTGATAATTTAAATTTTATAAAAAAGAATTTACCAAAATATAATAGTAATAAACAAGATATTATTAATTTTTTTAATAGTTATGATTTAGTATTAATAAAAAATACAACATTAAGAGTTTTATTTGATTATTATTATGAAGATGGAAATTACAATTTAATAAATAGTTGGAAACGTATTATTATAGATGAAGCACACGATATTATTAATAAAATTCCTAATATTAAATATTATTATTTATGGTTAATCTCGGGAACTTATGAAGATTTATTAAAAAAGGTATATAATTCTAATAATTCTATAATATATTCGAATACTATAAAAGAATTATTGAATGATGAATTTATTAATTTAATGTTAATTAAGAATAATC
>Ga0214200_1000064_pt1 | contig 26615 bp, 35 predicted proteins | sample TroBogEpilimnion_7_FD_153038 | JGI IMG/M metagenome (GOLD analysis project Ga0214200, IMG submission 153038) | Freshwater microbial communities from Trout Bog Lake, WI - 23OCT2008 epilimnion | ecosystem: Environmental > Aquatic > Freshwater > Lake > Epilimnion/Euphotic zone | place: Trout Bog... | reverse complement strand
TGTGGCTCATAACCACAAGGTCGCAGGTTCGAGTCCTGCCCCCGCGACCAAGAAAGCATCCTCAAATTTATCTTGAGGATTTTTTCTTTTTTATAGTATTATTCTAATAACAATAATTTACATGTGGGGGCCTTATGGAAAATAATAAAAAAGATGAAGTGGGAAGCGTTCATCAGGAAAAAACAGAAATAAAAAACCTCGAACTTCATGATGAAAAAATACGTCATTTTACTAAAAAAAATTTATTTCTAGTTATAGTTGCCGCGTCACTTCTCGCGATATGTATTGGAATTGGTGTTCATATAATCCAAAAAAATGATAAAAAACCAACCTCGATATCATCAAAAGTAGTTGATCATACCGTTAAAATTATTGGTAACGCACCCAAAACTGGGGCATCATTTTTAAGTAGCCCCACTAAGTTAAGCGATCTTAGTCTTTTCAAAAATACTATTCCATTGTTTGGTGCTGACGAATCTTGCTATAGCTCACAAACCTATCAAATAATCCCCGGCTGCACCACTCCCAGACCATTATCGATAACATATTCACAGATTGGTACTAATGCTAAAAATCAGCCCTTTATTTTAGCAACCGTTGTCGACAATTCAAATGGCGGTAATTACACAGCTGGTACATTCTTATTTGTAAAAACAGCTACAAATACATACACCTTTTTTGAGAATTTTTATAAAAAACAAGAGCACGGTAATAATTACTCTAGTCAATATTGGGCAGATGAAGTACAAAATCTCGCGGATACTTTTTCTTCAACTGTCACCATCAATAAAACTGATGACATAACCGACTTCACCTTTCCCCAAACGGTAACAATAGCAGGTGCAACATTTAATTTACCTGCCGTCGGCGATTTTACCGGTATAGGAAATTTTATAGACCCACCAGTGCCGCCAGCGAATAGCACAAAACTCGGATCAATTGGAACTATAAACTTTTATAAAAATATACAGGCAGATGCAAATGGCTACCAAGTAGTTGCTGTCCTTGCATACATTGGCAATTATCAGATTCAATACCAGCCATACGACACAATGATTAGTAGCAATTCTTACATAAATTTCGATACCTCGATTCCTGGTGGAGAAGTGTCAACATCCAACTTATTTACGCAGCAACCAGGTTGCGGTAAAATAGCCGGATTCCTAATTGACAAAAATCCTAGCAGTAGCAATCTAAAGAAAATTGGCGTTGGGCCAAGTGGTCAAACCGTCTATCAGCTTATTAATAGCGATCCTTTGCTTGGGTTTATCTACGCGAATGACTATGCAAATGGCCAGTACGTGCAAGATACGACGTTACAAGGATTAAGCCTGCAGCAATTCCAGGATAAACATGCAGTGATGCTTACCAAGAATTCTCTGGGCGATTATCAAATATATCTTCGCGCCGATATGTTCTCGCAAGGACAGTGCGGTAAACCGGTTATTTACCTCTACCCAACTCATACCCAGTCAGTTGACGTCAAAGTGGCTGCTGCAATAACGAAATCAATACCGACCTACGGATCAGACGGATGGAAAAACGTAATAGCTCACCCAAATGGAACGCTTTCTTATCAGAATGACGTGTATCCAAATCTTTTCTGGGAAGGTACTGGAGATGGTTCTTATCCTACGGTGAACTCGGGTACCATTGTAAAGACAAGCGACGCAGCTGCGACAATTAAAAAACAACTTCAGCAACAGGGTTTAAATAACAATGAAATTACAGATTTCTTAGCATATTGGGTGCCAAAATTACCAAATACCCCCTACACGAGACTGACATGGTTCAATACTGAGCAGATGAATCAATTAGCACCTCTCACTATCTCTCCAGCTCCTTCAACGCTACTACGTGTATTCCTTGACTTCCAAGGTCTACAAAAACCATACTCCTTGCCAGCACAAGTACTCACTACAACATCTCGTAATGGATTCACGGCTGTTGAATGGGGAGGATTACTAAGATAGTAATCTTATCTGTTGGGCGCGCAACTTACAAATATAAATAATTGAAGTATCTCTACTCAACTATTTATATTAATCACTAGGACCGTAAACTCTTTGTTGCATTTGCCCATCTTATGAGCTCTGTAACTTGTCCGGTTGGTTCACCACGAAAATCAGTAACTTCACCTGCCTCAGTAACATTGGCCCATGGCTCATTGACCCAAACGCGCTCTCGGAGAGGCACCATCTGAAGTTCGGACGCAACTGAAACAAGATGCTCGATAGCTCGAGCAGCACCTACAACCCCATAGCCCAAAAAAGCTACCGGCTTGTATTGCCACTCTTTCTTAAGAAAACTAATCGCGTTAAGAAGGACGGGGCTTGGGGCATGGTTGTATTCAGGTGTTACCCATATATATCCGTCAGCTTTTGCAATTAATTCAGCAAATTTCTTAGTATGTTCATTTTGGTATTGACCCATACTTGCCGGCATAGCTTCATCCAAAAATGGAAGATTAATATCTTGCAAATCAACTAGTTCAACCGTTGAACCAGCGGGTAATTCTAATTTATCCATATACCAATCAGTAATTTTTTTTGCTACTCTGCCCGGTCGAGTGCTTCCTATAATAATTTGAATATGTGCCATTTTTCCCTCTTTTCTTATTTACTATACTAAGTATAGTTACTCACTATATTTTGTAAAGTCTTTATTTTTAACGTAAAATAAGTTCTATTATGGAAAAAGCTACCACCACTTCTCCAGATTGCGTTCTCTACACCCTTTCTATACTCGGTGACAAATGGTCGCTTTTAATAGTCAGAGAAATGACTGGATGCCCACAGAGCTTTAGTGATCTTGAAGCTGCACTGCCCGGTATTAGTCCCCGAACTTTATCTATGCGCCTTAATAAACTACTAGCAGATGCTATTATCACAAAAGACCTTTACTGCGAACGTCCACCTCGTTATCACTATTCACTCACAGAAAAAGGAACTGATTTAAAAAACATTCTTAAAGATATGTCTGCCTGGGGAAAAAAGTATTCTTAAGAAATTTTTGACTCGATCACTTCAAGCATCCCGTCAAGACTTTCGCTACGCATAAGCTGATCACGAAACAAACTGGCATTTTCAATGCCATGAACATAGACTTTAGCCATTCGTTTTAGTCCCTGCCAATTTCGCTCTTTGTTTTGATACGTCTGCTTAAATAACTCAATGTGTTTTTTGAAAAGCCTAAGCCGATCTTTTTCGGTTATGTCTTTCCACGGAGATTGTGTAGAAAAAATATACGGGTCGGTAAAGATAGCGCGCCCAATCATGATGCCGTCAAGCTTGTACTGCTTTGCCAATTGCTCTCCGTGCTGTCTACTCAATACATCTCCATTGCCCACTATTAGTGTATTGGGGGCAATCCTATCTCTAATGGTTCTAATTTCTTCAATATCTTCCCAACGAGCCGGTACCTTGCTCATTTCTTTTGTAGTCCTGCCATGCACTGTTAGCATATCTATTCCCTGCTCTAAAATGAGTTCTGGCCACGTAAAATCGACTTCATTCCAACCAGTACGAATTTTCACACTCACTGGAACACGTCCATTTACACCTCTCTTAACTGCTGCAATAATCGCAATTGCAAGTTCACGATTATTAATAAGTGCTGAGCAACAGCCGTTTTTTACTATTGTTTTATCTGGACAACCCATATTAATATCTATGCCCGCGAAACCCATATCCACAAGTTCTGAAGCAGTCTTTTCATAGTTAGCGGGTACTTTACCCCATATTTGAGCCACCACGGGCTTTTCCTTTTCATTCAATGCAATTTTATGTAGCAAACGTGGCCTTCCTTTACTCTGTAATCCATCAACATTCACAAATTCTGTAAAGAATAAATCAGGCTTGGCACAGTCAGCGATAATCTGCCTAAAAACGGTGTCCGTAACATCGTCCATAGGAGCAAGAATAAAGAATGGTTCTTTTTGTTGTATCATTTGTTATTTGTATTTCAATTGAGTAAGAATTCGAGGGACAAAAGAAAACCCATTCTTTGCTTCTTCGATTTGTTTCCGATGAAACTCGCCTCTGTGATAGAGACTTAAGTAGGCCTTTTCTGCTGTTTCCACATATTCTTCATCACTCATAGCTTTCACAATAGACATTTTTTCTTCAAACATCACTTCATATGAATGTGGACTGTGTTTTTCGACTGGCTGAGGCCAGTTCCCCACTCGCAAACTTTCATCAAATAAAAGATAATCGGCAAGCACATGAGCAGTAAATTTAAATTTACGTACATTAGCATTTACTTTAAAAGTAAGCGATCCATCATCTTCCTTTTTTCTTTTCTCAACCCAATTGGGATTCATTAAGACAGATTTATATAATTCGACATCGCTCACAATAGCAGTACTCTTCTTCAAAAGTTTTGTTATGTACTTTGAGCTAAAACTCCCCTTACCCTCTTGAGATTTAGCGTAGTGCCGTCCTATGAGATCTGAAAGGCTAACTGCAAAAAGTTTTGCCTCATCCCTACTGTATGGAACGAATTGCTCATTGCTTTCTAAAAACAGTAGCTCGGGTGATTTTTTACCCAAAACACTACTTTCATTAAGTGCAAGTGAGCCTAGCTCATCTGGAACAAAAACCAGATCTTCATTTCTTTCAAATTCACCATTAACCATACGTAAACCTATAAACCCTACAATGAATGTAATATTTTTTTCTGTATTTCAGTAAGTTTAACTCGTTTTTTTGCAATTGAACCGGTTCCGCCGATTGCATTGTCGTAATCAAGCCATGCATCAGCAGCCATTTTAAGCGCATCATCTCTCGACATACCACTTGCAATAAGTTCATCAACACCAAATGCTTTTTGAAAATATTTTTTTGCAGACAAAGCAGCAGTATTGTATCTAATCACTGGTGGACCATATGCTGTGTTGTCTTGCTTTACTCTTCCTTCCGCCATATTGCGATTTGATAGCTCAAAATTAGCTTCAATCAAATTCCTTGCACGTTCTTCTAAAGAAACACTTGGTCCATCAACAGCAGTCGAAGGGCTCAAATCTTCTTTTGGTAGGTTAACGACCACATCACTATTTCTTACACCAAAAAAACCACATCCACAGATAAGTTCTGCTTGAAGGTCTCGAGGTAAAGTGCTAAGTGCTGTTTCTTCATAAGGAACATCAAATAATGTGTCCATATTTGTTGGTGCTTTATTTCTTGATTTACTCATAGGTGTTATTATATCACACTTATGCTTAATTGTCTAGTGCAAGCTACTCCCAACTAAATACACGAAAAGCAATTAGGTAAATTATGACAGACCACCCAAGGAGAAGCCCCATTTGGGGAAGGACGTCCAAGAATCCTTTACCTTCCGTGACAATCAGTCGAATGCCATCCACTACTGGTGTGAGCGGTAAACAGCCAGATACCGTCTGTAGCCAATCAGGCATTAAATACCGAGGAAAGAATGTGCCTGACAAAAAGAGCATCGGAAACGTAACAAGATTGCTCAGCGGCGCAGCCTGGCGTTCGTTTTTCGCCCAGCCACCAAGTGCAAGTCCAATACCATATATTGTGAAAATACTTAACAGCACGAAGAGTATAAAGGTGATGTAGCTCCCCTTCATGTGTAAGTGAAAAATTGCGACCGAAGATATGAAAAGTGCTGCAATTGCAAACAAACCAACAAAGCCTTGAGAAATAACATTCGCAACAAAGTACTGCCACACCCTTAGCGGAGTCGTGTGGAACCTGCGCAAAATTCCCTGTTTCTTGAGCTCAGGGAAAACATTAACAGGTCCAAAAACTCCTAGGCCAAGAATGGAAAAACCAAGTAGCCCAGAAAAAGTATAATCAAAACGATTAAGGCTTGGCGCTTGTGTTGACTGGGCAACCACACTAAGCGGGGTGACTACAGTTATATGTTGCGCATTAACGGCATTAAATTGCTGTTGCAGGATAGAAGTTAGCGTCTGAGCCCCCTGCTCAGCATTTTGGTTGTAGTATACTATTGCTTTTCCAGAAGGATAATTCGTACCCTTAGCTACATCTCCAAAACCCTCAGGAAGTACAATTGTTGCATCAAGCTGACTTTTCTTCATTTTTTCTTCTGCTTCTTGTAAGGAACTCGTTTTTTTATCAACCTTGAGAATCTTTGATGTTTTTGCTTGATCAACAAAGTTCTTTGCGTAGCTGGAGTTAGATTGGTTTATTAGTGCCACATTAAAAGAAACACTTCCGTTGTTTTTAGTGAGTGCACCAAAAACAAATAAGAACATGAGTGGAAAAACTATGGTAAAGAATATAGCCAATCTGTCTCGAAAAAAACGCTTAGCGTTGAGTCGTGCAAAAGTAGCAATAGTAAATAAAGATTTTTTCATTTTAATCTCGTAACTTCTTTCCCGTTAGATCAATAAATACGTCCTCGAGATCAGCCTGTTCTACGTGTCGCTCTTTTTTGAATCCACGACCAAGAAGCTGCTTGATTAGATTATGAGGAGAATCGAGCGCGATTATCTTACCCTGATCCATGATTGCAACACGATCACATAGCATTTCAGCTTCCTCAAGGTAGTGTGTAGTTAAAATAACGGTGATTCCTTTTTTCTGAATTGATTTTACAAGATCCCACAGATTTCTTCGTGCCTGGGGATCTAGACCTGTTGTCGGCTCATCCATAAAAAAAACTTTTGGGTTATGCACTAATGAAGCGGCGATACTGAGGCGCTGTCTCTGACCACCTGAAAGGTTTTCAACATACTCGTTCGCTTTTTCTTCCAAATTAACTGTTTTGAGCATTGCAATAGGATCGACTTTTTCTCCATATGCAGCAGCAAATAATTCAATTATTTCCTTTAATTTGGTTTTATCTTGAAATGCTGGAGATTGCGGTTGCACCCCAATGATATATCTAACCTTCTGAGGATGCTCACTCACATCAATGTGATTAATACTGGCACTTCCCCCATCTATGCCCCTGATCGCTTCAATCATCTCAAGTGTCGTTGTTTTACCGGCACCATTGGGGCCTAATATTCCAAAAATTTCGCCTTTTTGAACATTAAAGCTAATTCCATCAACAACTTTCTTATCCCCATATTTTTTTGTAAGATTCTTAACGTTAACGATACTATCTGTCATGAAAGTAATGTAGCAGAAAATTTCCGCTAAAACAAAAGAACACCCCCAATTTGAGAGTGTCCTTGCTTAATCCGAATTAGTTCGAGATTATTTAACGTTCTTTACAGTAAGAAAACCGTTTCGTGGGTTTTCGCCGACTTCTTTTCCTGCAGGAAGTGCATCAACAGTTTCTGCACGCTTGTCCTTGCTGAAGTAATAAATAGTTTGCTTTTTTCCACCTCTTAACACTACATCCTTTGAGTTTAGGAAGTATGTTACCCCTTTTGAATTCGTATGTTGATAAGCCATTGCTTCTCCTTCTTACACTGTTAGTAGTACTCCTACCATACCCTGAGTGAAATTAGATTGTCAACAGATTTATAAAAAATTAAAATACTTGCGCTTAGCTGTTGGAGTGCGTTACACTTTGTGTACAAGCATTAGCAATGATAAAAGAGGTGTAAAAAAATAATGAACGAATATTTGAATAAGGTATCAAATCCTTCACAAACTATTAATCGTGGATCTACAGAAGGGATGGTGCAATCATCGACAACTGTTCCTAGTCCTGCAAAAAAGAGCAAAAAGCCTCGTGGTAATTTTAGTTTCGGCCGATTAGGATTTGTACTTTTCGTTTTCATACTAGGTGTCATTATTGCGGGAATTATTTTCCTCGTCATACGATCATCTGGAACCGCAACAGCATCTAAGATAAATACAAAAGAATACCAAGCGGTTTTCTTAAACAGCAGCGATGGACAAGTTTACTTTGGTAAATTAAGCTCAATCAACGCCCAGTATTATATGCTTACAGATATCTATTACGTACGGGTTCAACAAGTACAACCAGGTGCGGCAACAACCACTAATTCATCGTCTAATATTTCATTAGTGAAATTAGGTAATGAAATTCACGGACCTGAAGATGCGATGTACATCAACAAGAATAGCGTGATGTTCTGGGAAAACCTCAAGAGCTCGGGTCAAGTTGCTAAGGCGATTGCGCAGTATCAAGCGAATCAAGCAAACGGAACAAATAAGTAGTAAACTGCTAAGCTTGCGAATAAGCCTCACATTGTGAGGCTTATTTATTCCCTTGATCTGTGTGCAAAAAACGAGCTTATGATTTTAAGTAATAAAATACTACCCAAAAAAACACTTGCTACCACAAGCCAACCGGCAAGATCACTAGACCATCTTGGACTGATAAAATTGAACTGATACAAAGCTTCGGATGGAAGATTCTGGTTTTTGAGTCCGTTACCATGTGTTGTTAGATAATTTTCAACACATGACACCTCTTTATAAAGATCTCCACCAGCATCATTACAGATCGTCACTGCGGTATTGTAGAGAGTTTGAGTACCCTTGACTGCTGCATCATGAGCCTCAACCTGCAAAATCGCTCTGTAATAAGTATTTACGAGTTGAATTGGTGCTTCAGTCGAGCCATTAGTGTTAACGTTTGTGTTCATATGGCTAAATACATACGAGCGTAAATTATCTAACGAAACCTCTACGTTATTACCCGATGCATCTGCTGCCAAAAGGTTTTGCTGAAGTTTGATCATATGAATATTATTCTGCCTAAGTTCATAACTTGCACCTGCTATGCAGATGAAAAAAATAAATATCAGTATCGGTACTGAAAAAAAAGAATATATCTTTTGAACTATTTCTGTAGTTTTTGTTGTTGGCATGAATCTAATTTCTTATTTCATGTTTCATAGTAACAGATATTTGAAGTAGAATTAAGGATATGCATGTATATTTTTCAGGAATAGGTGGCACAGGAATTGGCCCACTTGCACTCATAGCACTTCAAGCAGGCTTTGATGTTTCAGGTTCAGATATGCAGGAAAGCCAATATACGAATTACTTGCAAGAAAAAGGCATTAATCTGACCATTGGCCAATCTGAAGAAGCTATAAAAAAAATTCACGCCGCTCACCCTATCGACTGGTTTGTCTACTCATCGGCCCTCGAGCAGTTCAAGGACTCACATCCTGAGCTGCGCTTTGTACTTACAAACAACATACGACTGTCTAAGAGAGATGAGTTTATCGCTCACCTTACAAAAGAAAAAAATCTGCAGATGATTGCAGTGAGTGGCACGAACGGAAAAACCACAACCACAGCAATGCTCATTTGGCTTTGTAAAAATATAGCACTTCCTATTTCCTATTCTTTGGGCGCAAAAATTTCTTTTGGCGAAATGGGATCTTACGATAAAAATAGTACCTATTTTATTTATGAATGCGATGAATATGATAGAAATTTCCTTTATTTCTTTCCAAAATTCAGTATCATAACTTCTATTGCCTGGGATCACAGGGACATTTATCCCACCCGGGATAGCTACAACCAAGCCTTCAATCAATTCATTGATCAATCTGAAAAAGTAATACTATTTCAAAAAGATGCAAAAATCCTTGGCCAATCAAGTAACAGTAAACGAATTATTATGGAAAACAACAGCGAGCTCATCGATGCTGTTACCCTGGATGGTCTACACAATAGACAAAATGCTGCGCTAGCAATTGAAGCAATACATCAACTTACGAATCACGATTACGAATCTTTGATTGCAATAATTAACAACTTCCCCGGCTCAAATAGAAGATTTGAGAAGATCATAGAAAATGTCTATTCAGACTACGCACATACACCAGAGAAGATAGCTGCGACACTTCAGTTGGCACATGAGATTAACAAGAATGTTGTTGTTGTCTATGAACCCCATAACAATGATCGGCAAAAAACTATTATTGATGAATACCGCTCTCTTTTTGAGTCAGTCAATCAACTGTATTGGCTTCCAACCTATATCGCGAGAAAGGATGACGACCCACTCGTGCTAACCCCTCAAGACTTTTTGAATAAATTAAGTAAAAAAACGAGCGCGTATGCAGCACTGCTCGATGACACCTTAGCAAATGACATAAATGAAGCATTAGGTGAGGATAATTTAGTGCTTTGTTTATCAGCCGGTGGTGGTGGAAGTCTGGATGAATGGATTCGTAAGACATGTCATAATGGAGTAATACATGAATAACACAATCGGTACGGTTCTTGGTTTTAGTACTAATAGATTTTTTGCATCAATTTTGGTAATTGTTGTAGCAATTGCTCTTCGATACATTATTAAACTACTTCTTAAAAATATTTTTAAATTACCACTTAATGCTGATCTATTTCCAAAGCGAAAAAAAGATCATGAAAGACGAATAAAAACCCTTAGCAGTGTGGCACTTGCTGTTTCTAGCTTAGTAATATGGTTTGTAGCGATTATAGTTATTATGGGTATTTGTAACGTTCCAATCGCTCCACTACTCACAAGTGCTGGTCTTATTGGTGCAGCAGTAGCATTTAGTATTCAAAGCCTCATTAAAGATTTTGTGAGTGGCCTTTTCATCATTGCCGAAAATCAATATCGTGTCGATGACTATGTCGAAATGATAAATACTGCCGGCGTTCGAAAAGAAGGGGTTGTACAGGCCGTAACAGTACGCACAACAGTTATCAAGGATGATTCTGGTGCAATACACCATATTCCAAACGGAAGCATTGCTGTTAGCACAAATCACAGCATGAGTAACGACGTCATCCACGAGCTTTTAGTCCTTGCGCCACAATATAGTATTGAAGACTTTGAAATTGCACTTCACCAAATTAATGAAGCCCTTTTGACGAATGAAGCAACGATGAAATTCTTTAAAACAGAACCGAAGCTTTATGATGTGCTTGAGGTTGCAGGAAGTGGAACAAAAGTAGATATTACTTTTGAAACAAATGCCTCAAAACGTGTTAAAGCATCAACAATATTTCTTAAAGCAGTTAAGAAAAGTCACATTAAACTTGCTTAGTTGTTTGGTAGCCCAAGCGTTTCGTTGCTAATACTATTTTGGTTAAAATCAGTATTATTATTAATAATTGCAAGTTTTTGTTTAAGTGTCGTCTCATAATTTATGATATCAATGGCATTTACAGGACTAGTGACATCGTACGACCCATTTAGATTTGTTGCGCTCAACTGAGAGCCAACTTTTATCTGCTTTACGGTCTCGTAAGCGGGTGAATGCAAAAACATAATAAATGGAATAAGTACCATTGCAAGAGAAATAGCTGCAGCGCCTGCAACCGCAACACCAGAATGAAGTCCTTCTATTCTTTTTTCAATTTCACCATGCATTACGTTGACAACCTTTTAATAATTTGACTAAACGTTGAAGTAGGCGCGCTAATAAGTAACTGCTCTAGCTGGCTGGCATTTTTTTGCAACTGAGAAAGCTGAGCCCTTGCGAGCGCAATGCCTGCAATAAACTCTTCGGGATGATCCGTGCAACTAATACTCGCAACATCATTAAGCGTTCCCGTGTAGGCTGATCCAGAGATGGTAAAATTATCCATCGCACCTCGCATTTTTCCAATCAATAGGTCTATCTCCGATCCGTCAACGCCCTGACGCGCAAGACGCAATTCAAAAGCTTGTAAATCATTAATAGTTGAATTATACGTATCGAGATATAAGCGGATGGTGGTCGCCGTTTTATCACTAAGCTGAGAAAGTTGTGCCTGCAAAGCAACACATCTCGCCAGTATAATCGTCTTTTTGTCATCGCTGAGAGTAAGCTGCTGGTCACTCACGGCTTGAGCGAGGACAGTATCTGGAGTAGAGACAGACTGTGCACTTACTTCGATTGGTGCCATAATTGCAGCAATACCAAGTAACAAAAGTGCAATTTTCTGTATCTTCATCACGCCTCAGTATAGCACCATTTTATTGATAGATTATATACTTTACCCCTGTTTTTTTAATTAATTTTTCCTTTTCAAGCGTAAGAAGAACTTTATCAAGGCGTTCATCAAAATGACTACATTCTCGCAGTTCGTTATAGGTTCTTGATGAAGCGAGTAATAGTTTCAAAATAGTTCCCCGAAGCTGCCGAGTTGAACCCATAAATGTACTCTGTTTCCTATAGTGCTTTGAGTTCTTTGAGATATTGCCTAACGTTTGCTTTAAAAAGCTACCATAATCCATTAACGCCCAATACCATTCTCGTGGATTTTCTTTATCTAAACAGTTTTTGATAATTGAAGTTAGTTCGGTATCGGCAACTGCTTCGACATATGGAAAGAAATGAAATATAAACACTGTTCGAATATTAGTTTCTATGAAAACCATTGGCAAGTTATATGCATAAACAACAATTGCTGCCGCAGTAGCCTTCCCTATACCCGGGAGGGATTCAAGTTGTATCGTATCGCAAGGTATTTTTCCTCTATAGCGCGAAACAATTATTTTTGCAGACTCTAGAAGATATTTTGCTCTACGATTGTAGCCAAGCCCATTCCAAGCGCTTAAAACAACATCTAGATCAGCGTTTGCTAGTGAAGAAATTGTAGGAAATAGCTCCATCCACTGATTAAATTTATCAATAACTCGATTGACCTGCGTCTGCTGCAACATTATTTCAGATACGAGAACACGATAGGCGAAATTGACATCTTCACAATGCGTTCGCCATGGCAAATAATTCCTTTTATGATCATGATAATAATCCCACACCAGATCTTGGAATTGTTTCTTATCAACCACTTGAGACATTACGATTTAGAAGAAGCGAACCACTGCATAACCACACCAACTGCTACATAAAACGGAAACAAATGTATCAGTGCTGCACCGAATCCGTCTTTTACGTGCACTTCAAAAAGCGTAGCACCAATAAGCACTCCTACAAATGGAATATATGATACCCAACCCTTCCAGTTACAAGGTAAATAACTACGACGAACAGGAATAAACCATGCTCCTTTTTTTGGTTTTGGATATTTTTTTGGTTTCATATTCACAGTATACCTTATGGCGCGAGTCTATTAATATCTCTCGGGAAAAGTGACGCCTCTTTGACGTTATTAAGCCCTATAATTTTCTGCACAAGGCGCTCAAGTCCCATACCGAAACCACCATGAGGTGGTAAGCCATATTTGAAGGCCATTAAATAATATTTAAAGCCTGGGTGTTCAAGGTCGGCTCCAATTTTCTGCAGCTGTTCAACAAGTACTTCATATCTATTCTCACGCATACTTCCTGTTGAAATCTCAACTCCACGAAAAAGTAAGTCAAATCGATCGGCAATTTCAGGATTCTCATCATCTAATTTATGATAGAATTTTGCTTCACTTGCAGGCCATTCGGTAATAAAGACAGCTTCCGATCCGAGCTGTTTTTTGGACCATTCACAAATCCACTTCTCTTCTTCAGGGCGTAAATCTTTTTCGCCAATTGTCGAGATGCCAGTTGCCTTTGTGTACTGCTCATGGACTTCGTCGAGAGTAATTTTGGGGAATTCTTTTGTTAAAACTGGTTTTGAGGCATTCCAGCGCTTTAACTCAGTTTCATAACTCTTCCAAGCTGCTTCAACGGCAGCGTGCACCATTCTGCTCATAATGCCCATAAGATCATCAAGATCAACAAAACCAGCCTCAGCATCAATATGTATAAATTCGGTCATATGGCGTGTTGTTGCACTAAGTTCAGCTCGATACGTGGGATTTATCTCAAAGCTTCTTTCAAAAACTCCTACCATTATCTGCTTATAGAATTGCGCACTTTGAGCAAGGGTCGCTTCTTTACCGAAATAATCGAGCTTAAATACCTCAGCTCCGCCCTCGGTTGCGGCAGGTAAAAGCTTGGGGCTATTAAATTCAATAAAATCTTCACTTTGTAGTTGTTTACGGACTGTGTCTTTTACGATTGCTTGAATTTTAAAAATAGCAGTTTCCTGTAAATTTCGAAGTGACACCGGTCGATATTCAAAAAGTGTATCGAGATTATCTGGTTTATGATCGATCGGTTTATCTATTTCAATCGGTGGGGCATCCACGACCGGAACCACTATCTCTATAGCTATGTCATGAAGTTCAGCTCCGCCAGGAGCGCGCTCATCCTTATGTACTGTCCCATGAATAGAAACCACTGTTCCTATCTGTAAGCCACGAAGCTTTTCGACCTCATCTTTATCTTCAACAAGCACCTGAACGATACCCCGTCTATCGCGAATAGTAATAAAATTCAATCCGCCGAGTAGTCTTTTTTTATGAATCCAGCCTTGAATAGTAATTTTTTCGCCGCTATGGTTTGCGACATCATCAGTAAGTATTCTCATATCTACAGCATTATAACAGATAGGACCTATCTATTTATATACGTTCTTTGTGATGTTCTTCTTTTTTTATTTTTGCGAGTTGTTTAGCTACCTCACGAAGATCTTCGTGCTGATCAAATTCGTCCATGATAGGCTCACCGATAATTTCACGTATTACATCCTCAAAAGAAAGCACACCAACAATATCTTCAAACTCATTAACGACGATAAACATATGGTGCTTGACCTTTAAGAAGGCTTTTAGCGCCTCTCCCAAGGTTTGCATTTCGTTGCAATAAAAAACGTCATGGCGCATAACGTCAACTACGGGCTTTGGCTTTTTGAGCGCAAGCGCATCCTTTAGATAAAGAGTTCCAACCACCGACTGATTAGTGCCTTTAAATACCGGAAAACGAGAAAACCCACTATCATGAAGCTCACTCAGCACAACAGGAGTTAGCATCTCGTCCTGACTTACGAAATGAACTGCTGCAAGCGGCGTCATGCAGTCACCTACGAGGCGATCACTAAACAAGAGGGCATTAATCGCAATGTTTAATTCATCAGGTTTAATTTCTTTTGAATTTTCTGCATTCAGTCGCAGCATTTCAATAAGCGAGTCACGACTTTCGAAAACGACAGGTTTATCTATAGCAATGTTTTTTCCGACAAAGCTCGTAATAGAACGAGACACGGGATGTAAAACTATAAGCAGACGCTCCACTGCCACACTTATCCGAGCCGCTCGATGAAGGTCTTTTTTGGGTTTTCGCGCAGAATAAATACAAAAAAGGATAATTCCAAGAATAAAAGCTAAAAATCCTCCAAAAAGAAAATACAGCTCAATAAAAGTAATCGCCAAAAAAGCACCCGTAATAATACGCAGTAAAAACCATAGTTCGAGACCATATGTTCTTACTGGATATACTCGTGCTGCATCGGAAGTAGTATCTTTTGCCCTGCGCTTGAGTTCTTCCAAGCTCACGAATTCAAAGCTTGAAATTAGGGATAAACTATAGAAACTGAGGATTAGAAATAGGATGAAAAATATTAAATGCAACATAGCTTTACAAGTAGTCTAATCTTGCTAATCACAAAAAGCTAGACCGTTTTTAATCCCAAAACTGGTACAATAGCATAGTAATTAGATTGGAGTTTTATGGATAAGCGATTCTTAACAATTTTAGCAGTAGTGGTCCTTGCGTTGGGTGGCATCTTCTATTTCGGAAAAAGTAATAATAAGAGCACTACAGGATCTGGCAATGGGACGCCAAGTAATCACACAGAAGGCACAAGTCCAAAAAACGTTAACCTGACAGTATTTGGAGATTTTGAATGTCCTGTCTGTGGATCTTATTTCCCGATAGAGCAACAATTACTGGCTAAATTTCAAGGGCAAATCACTTTCACCTTTCACAACTTCCCTCTCGTCACTATTCACCCCAATGCATTTGCCGCAAGTCGAGCTGCAGAAGCCGCCAGCTTGCAAGGCCAGTTCTTCAAGATGCATGATTTGCTCTATGAGAATCAAAACACTTGGGGAAGCGCTTCTGATCCTACTCCCTATTTCCAGGAATATGCAGCACAACTAGGACTAAATCTAACTAAATTTAAATCCGATTTCCAAAGTGCAGCAGTAGATGACACTATAAATGCAGATGTGGCACTGGGTAATTCAAAGAGAATCAGCGGAACACCTACCTATTTTCTAAATGGCCAGAAACTTGATAACAGTAACTTGAACTCAGTCAGTAAGTTTGAAGCAGTCATTCAAGCTGCTCTTGATAAAGCTAAATAATTTAACTAATACTCAATATACACTTGCCATGATGGGCGGGTCTGTCTTATGGCAACTTTATGAGTGCGTGAACGTACAAGTTTTACCTTAATCGGCATTTTTATTTCTGTCCTCCTGCAAAAACCTGAATTTTGGGTTATTGCCTTGATCTTATTTTTGTCTCACAAGCAAAAGCTTTTTAAACGACAAATAAGATAATAGCAATGCAGTGAAATAACGTCAAGTTTTTGCTATGTACCTGCATTGCTGTATGATTAAAGCAGTTAAACATAAGAACAAAAATGGACGCCAGTATATTCTCACAACTCAGCATTATTATCGCAATCTGTGCGGCTATTTCACTTTTAATGCGGTTTATCCGGCAACCCCTTATTATCGGTTATATACTTACCGGTATTCTCGTTGGGCCATCGTTTTTAAATCTGATTAAAAATGAAAGCACCATAAATGTCTTTGCAAATATTGGGATAGCACTTCTGCTCTTCATTATCGGTCTCGGCTTGAATCCACGAATAATTAAAGAAGTTGGGAAAGTCGTTCTAATAACGTCGGGAGTTCAGATTCTTTTTATTACACTCATCGGCTACCTTTTTTCAATAGCATTTGGTTGGTCTAAAACAGAAGGTCTATTCGTTGGTCTTGCCTTAGCTTTCAGTAGTACTATTATTATTCTCAAACTCCTCAGCGACCGAAAAGAAAATGCACGACTGTATGGAAAAATCGCTATTGGAATTTTACTTATGCAGGATATTGTTGCAGCTGTTGCGCTTGTATTTGTAGCTGCGCGGTCACAAGGTGCTTTCTCTTTCTCTACTCTTGTTCAACTAGGAATCAAGGGAGTTATACTTGTTATCCCCCTCTATTTATTGAGTGTATACGTTCTCCCAAGGATGACCAGACTTATGGCGGCAAATCAAGAATTGCTATTTCTTTTTGCAATAGGCTGGGGATTCGGTGCGGCAGCATTATTTGAACACTTCGGATTTACTCTCGAGGTTGGTGCGCTGTTTGCGGGTATTGCTCTGGCAAGCCTAGCCTACTCACAAGAAATTGCATCCAGGCTTCGTCCACTTCGCGATTTTTTTGTGGTCGTTTTCTTCATAGCACTTGGTACTCGAATGAGCTTTACGAATGGCATGAATCTCATCGTGCCTACAATAATTTTTCTCATCGTAGTGGTAGCCATCAAGCCTCTTGTTGTACTCATATCAATGGGAGCGCTTGGTTACACAAAGAATACCAGCTTCAAAACAGCATCAACACTTGGACAAATAAGTGAATTCTCTCTTGTCTTTATACTTCTTGGGGTACAACAAGGCTTAGTGCGAACAGATATTTCAAACATAATGACAATCGTAGCGCTTATAACGATCGCCTCTTCATCCTATGCAATATCGTTCAGTACGCAAATTTACTCTCGGTTTGAAAAAAGTCTTGCTATGTTCGAACGAAAGAAGACACTCCAGGAAAAAATTAAATCAAATCGATTTGACATGGTCTTATTTGGCTATAATCGTGGCGGACAAGAATTTATTCGAGTTATGGGGCAACTGAAAAAACGATTTGTTGTAGTAGATTATGACCCAGAAGTAATAGATATTCTTGAAAGAAAACGAATCAATTATCTCTATGGTGATGCGACTGACATGGAGCTACTAGCAGAAATCGACATGGAAAAGGTGCGCATGATTGTATCAACAGTAGGTGATCATGAAATAAATCTGTTTCTACTGCGATGGCTTGAAAAAAATAATCCTCTCGCTGTATTTGTGTGCGCAGCAGATACTGCTGAGCAGGCTTCTCAGCTCTATGAGGAAGGTGCTTCGTATGTAATGATGCCCCATTATATTGGCAGTGAAAAAATTAGCTCATTCATAAAAAAGAATGGTTTTAATAAGTTTGAATTTAGGAAATTTAAAGAAAAGCATCTCCAATATTTGGAAAACCATTTCGACTAAACTTCGCCCGCGTACAAACTCATAAATATTTCAAGAACATACTCTCCAAAAGATTTATGAGCATTTTTAGTTCTTGCTTTATCTATTCGCTTTCCACTGCTATCTACTTTTGCTCCACAATTCTTATTGAGGCACTCAATTGTTTTTTTCGATGTACTAAAACGAGCTGATACTGTTTTTTTACAAAATGGACATGATACACAGGCTCGTATTCCCTGTCCGAAAATTTCTTGTTGCATTTGCACTTGCGTCATTTTGTTTACCGGCGTAACCGACATTCCACACGCAGCAAATACTTCTCTCCTGCTCTGCATTTCCTTGCCAGCTTGTTCCATAACTACACCTGGGAAAACATCAGAACGAATATGAGCAAGGGACCCATCTTTTCTTAAACGAATAGCTGACCAGAAGTTATAGCGAAGCGTATTTAATGCATCTTTTAATACCTCGCCTTCAAGATTTGAATTGCTCAGCTTTGCTATTTCCGAAAAGTAATGATTAGATAGTTCATTCTGGTTTTGTAAAAATTCCCACACATTTTCGTTTGTATCTTTTTTACTTCTGGGAGCGTACTTGTTTTCAATAGTATCTAAAACAATAACCGCCGATTCATCAAAATAGAGTTGTTGAGCCAGTGCTTCATCTGTTGATGCAACCAGACCCCCAAGGCATACATTATTCCAACGCTTCAAATCCGAGTCTTCAATGATCCGGCTGTGCATGCGAACACCTTCGTTTGTTTTTTCTATAGCTCGCAGGAGCGAAGCCCTTCTATTTGGGTGATAGCCCAGGGACTGAATGAATGCAGTGCCATATTTATCTGCAGCTTCTTGAGGATATGGTGAAACTGTTACTATGGTTTGTGAACCAATTTCATTTCTCGCAAGACGTTCAGCGAGTTCCGCCTCAATATATTCATAACACGCTCTTTTATAGGCAAACGCATATCGCTCATCTTGTAGTGCTTTTGTATAGAAATAATCTACACCCTTTTGAGCTATGGACATAAACGACTCACCGTCAGCTGCCCTAAGCGCATTATCTGAATATGTAAAATCGAATGAAGTAGTGACGTTGCCTCGAAGGCCCTCTGCGACGAGACTCATTTCTTCGTCGACGACTCGCCGCCAAACTTCAGGACGAATGCTGCCATTTTCGCGTTTATCACTGCGTAGTCGCTCAATGCTCGCGAGCGCTGGATCGGATATTGCAGGTGATCGTTCTATTGTCCGAACCATTAAAAAAGACTCCTTTAGGCCAAGAGTCTATCAACTACAAAAAAGTAACAGAAAGATCTTGCCCGAGATCGTTTACAAACCTATAGTTCGATGTATCTGACTTTTCAATTAGATTGAATTCACAGTTGCGGCACAGTTCACGATTCTCACGTGATTCCATCATTACACTACCGGTATATATTATTAATACTTTTAGTATACGCTTTTTTTAAAGCGGTTGAAACGATTTAAGAATTGGGCCGAAAAGCGTATAGTTTGGTGCCGAATTTTGATCTATATATACAAATACATAGGTGTGTTTACCGGTTTTTAAACCCTGCAGAGGAATAGTAATACCATCAGTAACGGTTGCAGCTGCAACATAATTTCTTGGTTGATTTACCGAACAATTAAATGAAATTCCTTGCCACTTTGCAATCCATAATCCGGCTGCAGCTGCATTCGATGGCAAACCACTAAATGATGAACAATCGTCTGAAAGATCATACGCGGGAAGCAGTTTATTATTCTCAACTTGGACTGGCAGTATTCTATTGACAGAAAAAGTTGTCGGATAGTTGTCTACATAAATTTCTAATAATCGATTATTTTCTTTTGGATTTTTATCCTGATATTCATAGTAATTTTGATCAACTGTAGGATTCATTTTACCTATATAGCTCCATGTGCTCAGTAGCGACAGTGTGAAAGTATCAGTAGAAAATGATTTTGTTGCTTCCTGTGCAGTTGCCGCTTCACCATTAGCCTGAGTAAAATTGCTGGTTATAGTTTTATTGCTTTTAAGCACCAAGTACCAAACACCGCTCGCAACTAAAAAGACTAGCGGGATAATGACAAAAAGTATGCCAATAATTTTATACCCTCGGCGCTGTCGTTTGTTTAATTTATACATAGCTTTAATCTGCTACTGCTTATTATAGAGCAAACGTCCAGTAAGTGTGACTAGTCATACATTTTTTCTATTTTTTGAATTACCTTTTCTTCTTCAACCTGCAAATAGAGTTCAATACAATTCTGGAGTCCTCGATCGAACCCCTGTAAATGGGCATCAATGAAGGCCTGTTCTTTTTTTTCTCTATAATTAACTCTCAGCATACTATTTATATTCTTTTTTTCTTGCTTAATCATTTCTTCAAGCACTAACGATTCATTTATATAGTCCCAGGCGTCAAAAAAAGCAATGTCTGCGCTCGTTTCAGCATAGTCACCATGCGAAAACCGATCAATAATAGCATCACCATTTAAGATACTGTATAGCCGGTCAATTTCTTTTCGGCCAAGCAACGGTATGTCGCCTCGCTCTGGTCCATTTCTTAGGAAATCTTTCATGGAGTCGTAATTCCCTCTCATATAGCGAAATGCAGATACAGCCCCGATAATAAATGAATAGCCTGCTTCAATACCCGAAGTAAATTCTTGTGCGGTTTCAATCGATTGCATAGAAGCATCAATAGAGCTCATCCATTGATCAATATCGCGCTGGATAGCAATATTCAAATATTTTCCTCTTTGCAAGATTGCAAACGCAAGTAAATCTGTTCCCAGTGCTTCACCAGGCTTATAGAAATTACTTTCAACAGCAATAAGCAGCGCCTCCTCGTTATCTGGAATTGGAAGCCCACAAAAACTCTCTTTTATTTTCTCTGCCATTACTGCTAGTTATAGCATGCATGCAAACGTATAAGCAAAAGCGTAGCTAGTCTTGATCTTTTACTACAAAGAATGTCCGAAGTACATATAGCGCAATAAAGAATGAAAGAATTGCGATTGGTATTTCAACACAAACTGCATAGAAAATTGCTTTATGTGCTTCTGGTCCGGGACGCGACATTAAGATGTCGAACCATGCATCCGTAACCAGAAGAGCCCCAAGCCCACTTGAAGATAAAATTATATATCTACTTTTTTTAACTGCAAAAGTGGCCGTAAGTAGCATCGTAAATCCTATTAAAACGTCAAAGCCTACCCACGCTAAGTCCCAATGTCTTACAACATGGCGGGTTGGTAAATTAATGGCGAGCCCTACAGTCCATAACGCCAGTACTACCGCACCAATGGCATATAATGATCCCATTATTTTTGGCAAATGTTTTGCTTTAGTCATAAAGCTATAATACACAATATTGCTGATGTAATGCTTAAAGATTTTCGTCTTTGGTAATGTAATTTGCAATGAATACACCCAGCTTCGTGAGCATATCTAATTGACCAATATTATAAGCATTTCGCGCTAAATGATCCACTCCCTGAGTAGTACCATCTATAAGCACTTTGTTGCCTTCAAGAGCAACAGATTGTTCCATCAAGAAATCAGCAAGTAGCTTAAAGGGTATGGTACCTTCGCCTTCTGGTAACCGTTCAAAGTCTCGCTTGTCCATTGTTAGTCTTTAACAGCAATTTTTCCTAGTACAAAAGCAGTCTCTTCAGGACTAAGCTTTTCTCCCTTTGCCAATTTCTCTTCTGCACTTTTTTGTAGTGAGAGTTCTGGCAATGGATTAATACCAAGCACGAGCCCCGTCTTGCCATTGAATAATATGGTAGCTTTAAGTGGTAAGGTGTGGCGTGCAATAACTTCAGGAAAGGTGTTTATGGGGTTCTCACCTCTTCCATACATTGATGCGAGGTGAGTTTCCTTTTCTTCTAAAATTTCTTGAGTAGGTCTGGTAGCAACAACGCTATCATAAGCAGAAACATCAAGCTTGGTGGCCGTCTCAATAGCATGATTTGCAACTAGGGATTGGCGAGCCTCAGGGCTCATATATGGTGATCTTTTTCGCTCTATATTCTTCATAAAATATATTTTAACATAATTAAACGTTATTTACAATACGCATAGGGCGCCGCCCACTAATTCAAGCCCTGACTCAAAAAAATGATCTTCACTTATAAGTGATGTCTAAAAGTCCATGAATTGCACAAATAAATCTGTTTTTTTCGCAAGAAATCGATACGATTCATCAAGTGATGCACTTTTAGCTGAGAGAAAACTAACCTTTTCAATATGTGTATTTTTCATGATTTTTCTCTCTATATCCTTGGGAAGAACTGTTGAAACGGCAAAAAAGAAATCAAGGAATTGCTCTTTTTTGATTTGATGTCGTTTTATGTACTGAAGGGAAATAATTGGCGACCTAATACCAAGCTCTTTTTTACAATACATTTTTAGCTCATTTTCAATATCTATTCCTTTTATAGTGGTTCCAGGTAGTGACCAACTATTATCATCCTTTTTTTCAATAAATAAATAGTGCCCTCTTTTTTTGATCAAGCCAAAAACTCGAATCGACGGCCTGCTCTTTTCTATTTCTTTTTTTCTAGCCTTGCTGAGTACTATCTCGGCAAGCAATGTGCCGTAAGGGGGCACGCTCATGAGACCAACAACGAACGCCTTCTTAAACGATAGTGCCATGCTTGCGTAGGTTGCAAGCACCGCAGCAATGTACGCAAAGAAAAGTAATCCATGGATTTGGCCAGCAAATAAGACAAGAATGTTATTGCCATGTAGCACATATTTTTGCGCTACAAGCGAACCTATAAGCAGGGTCCACCCAAAGGCCTCTCCAAAAGCAGCGACCCTAAAAATCAGCCACGCTTCTTTGTCGGAAAAAATATCTTTATGGATAGGCATACCCTCATTGTAATGCATCAACTTTTTAAATGTAGAATTCCCCTTGCAGTTAAAAATAAATTCAGCATACTAAGAAAATGGAATTACTAAAAATAGTTGAAGCAGCGTTTTACGAACCAGGTCTTGCCCGAGACTACGACGAGCTTCTGGCAAGCCTACACCTTACTGATAGTTTTAATCACGACCCAAAAGAAATACAGAAAGTATGTCAAAGTAATTCATCGCATCTTTATCTTGGCATGATAGCCGAGCGAGCCGTCGCCATGACTACCTTGATTGATCCGTATGACTCAATCAATCACCGCACTGCGCGAATCGAGGATTTTTCAGTAGCACGCGAGCATCAAAGAAAAGGCATTGCTGGAACGCTCCTTCGATTCATCATAGAAAAAGCTTTAGAAAAAGAAGCAGATAGAATCGAACTAACAAGCTCGGATAAGCGAGAAGACGCCCATGGCTTATATTTAAAAAATGGGTTTACATTTGTAGATACGAATATGATGAGACTTGATCTTAGAAAAAACTAAAGATTGGGATTGGTGCGACGGTTGTGTTCAATTATCTCTTCAACTGTTTTTCCAGTAGATCTTGCTAGTTCTTCGAGTTCGCTCAGTGCATCTTTTTCAAAGTTGCTGCCAGCGTTATACTTTGTTTCTTCATGAGTAGTAAATTGAAATTTTTCCATAGTGCACGTATTGTACCAATTTTTAGTTAATTGGAAAAACATCCTTTTCCATTGTTTGCAATAATTTTAAATCATAAATGAATCCCTTGAAGTATTGATGCGCCCGTTGCAATACTCGCTCGCTTCGAAGTCTACCTGCTTTATGTAATTGCTCTATCTCGTTAAATGTTACTGCTATAACTTCCGGGTGCCCATTAGAGGCGCGCAGAAAGCCACCTATGGCTGTTGCCGCTAATGTAATGTGAATTTTTCTTTCATCTAAGATGTGATCAATCCCCATAAATCCATCGATAACAACTTCCTGACCACTTTCCTCTTCAGCTTCTCTTATTGCACTCTGAATAAATGTCTCCGTCTTGCCTCTTTCAATAAAATCGACTCCGCCTCCTGGAAGGTTAAAGCTATTTCCTTTTTTAGATTCCTTAATGAGCACAATTTTTCCTTTTTTATTTGGATCTTCAACAACAACTGGACAGCTAATGAAATGCTCTTTTTCCCATATGAAGATATCCTATCAATAAAAACGAGTTATTGTCGTGTAATTTTTAAATATATTATTTTGCTTTTTTGTATACTTAACACTATGTATAAGCAAATTACTACCTACTTTATTGGCTCACTTTCTCTTTTTATTCTAGGAATTGGTCTTTGCTGCCTTATAAAACCACATGGAATTTTGGCGAATGACGGAATCAGCTATTATGGCATATTTAGCACAACCTTAATTCCCTATGTTATCTGCTTGCTCGGCCCAGCGTTTTTTTTCATTCTCGCGTTTTTAAAATTAAAAAAGAATACTAATTTACTTAAAAACTTTCTTTTACTTTTTTCTTTTTTATTATTAGGCCTTGTCATCACTCCCTATTCAATCAATTCTTTCTTTAACGCACTGCACACTACACTTGGTAGCGCCCTTTTTGCGCTGCAATTACTTTTAACTGGCATTATTGCTATCGAGTATAGACACCATCGAAGTTTAGCGTATTTATGGATTATAGAATTTATCGCAGGTGTTATGTGTGCACTCTATATAACCCCACAAAAAGGATATTTACTTGAGTATCAAGTAGTATTTCAAATAGCTTTTTCTGCAATTCTACTAATTTATACAAAGCTACTTCAGTAAAATATAATCATTTTTTAAATGCTCTAATCTTTGCTAGAGATATGAAAGTGTACAATAAACAAATAGTAGTAACCGGTGCAGTAGGTGGTATCGGTGGTGCAATCGTTGGAAATCTACTCAAAAAAGGTGCTCGTGTTATAGCCCTTGATCTCAGCATATAACATCTATCTTCTCTTCTAATGAATATGCTTTATAGACTAAATCCTCTTTTTGCCACCAATTTCATAGTAAAACAAATGAAGTCGTTGTTGAAATAAATCTGACTGCAAGGTGGCGTGTCGAGGTTTCGACTATTAATCAATTCGGTAAAATTTACTATCTATCAATTTTTTATAAGGATCCCAAATTGCTTTCGCCTTTTTATGAGTGAGAGTCGACATTTTCGTTAAGATTATAAGCAACATAGTAAGTCCTGTGCTTAAAAGAGCTGCAAGAATTTTATAAATAAATTCGTTACCCGTATTTAGTAGCAAGATAAATGATAAAGTTACCGCAAATAGTACGAGCATTATCATCCATTCGTTACTGTAGACTCCATTATTTAATTGCATAGCATAATTTGTGCGGTTCTGCTGATTAGCAATTAATTTATCAAGTAACTTATTAATCTCCTCTTGATGCTCTCCCTTGTATTCCAGGCAATAGGAGATCATTGCTTCATATTTTTCTTCACCGCCCGCTGGCCGCCTATGTCGCATAACGTGGTCAAGATAGTCCAAAAGCATTGCATGTATTTTTTTACGAAAAGTATCAGGTAGTTTAGCTACAAGTATAGCCATTGCAAAAATAGCATTTGCTTCTGCTCTGACAATTCTATGCAACTCTTCTATTCGACCCTTTTGAGCCCCTAAAATAGGTGAAATATAAAAACCATATAAAAATGAATTTACCGAAAAGAGAGTTAACGCACCACTACTAAAACTGACATGTGGCAACAAAATAACCAGCAAACAGAAAAATACAAATAGACCTACCAAATACTGACTAAGTCTAATTTTTGTTAAAAGTAATTCTCTCATTGTGTTTTTCCTATTTATATAGCATAAGTATATTCCGAGAAAACAAAAAAGACCATCTATTTTCATAGATGGTCATAGTGCTTATACTTGGCTCGGGCTAGAGTCAGATTTTCGAACTATGTCTAGTAATGCATTGACTCAAAGATGAGCTTAGCTTTACTAAAGTCTGGATTAGCTTCCATCGATGAAACCGATTCATATACAGGTTTATTATTCGATGAATCTATAGGTCCATTGTTATAACTAAAATAATTATCGGTCTTACATACTTGATTCACATTACATACTTGAGTAATATTTTTTGCGGTTATAGAGCCTCCTGAAACTACGGCCTGAGTAGGTTGATCTGGAGTTCCAGTAACAAGTAATTCTTCGGATGAAGCCTGAATTTGTAGCTGGGTTGGTTTTCCTAAAAATGTGATGGGCACTGAAGCGTAAGTTTTCATAGGAGAACCACCTGCTATTATGCCGGTTCGTAAAGTTATGACATTTCCTGAAGGACTCGTCAACAACGTAGTATCAGCATTATCAACCTGAAGAGATGAATCTTCTTCTGTTAAGGTCCAATCTGCCGGATATTTAAAGGATATTTTTTCGTACTTTAATGTACCAGTTTTCCATCCAGCGTATGGATCAACTGCAGTAGTTTTAGTGGTTGTTGCAGTTGTTGTTGAAGTACTAGTCGTAGACTTCTTGTTTACTTGTTTGTAGCCTAAGTAACCAAGTCCACCTACAAGAATGAGTACTACTATTAGTAGTAGGACTTCAACGAGTGTGAAACCTTTATTGTTGTTAGATATCTTGCCCATCGTAGATATGTTCCCTCTATTTATATTGTTACTTAGTTAGTTCTAAGCATAAGTATATTGAAATAAATTAAAAAGAAAAGACCATCTATTTTCATAGATGGTCATAGTGCTTATG
>Ga0214200_1000063_pt1 | contig 26628 bp, 21 predicted proteins | sample TroBogEpilimnion_7_FD_153038 | JGI IMG/M metagenome (GOLD analysis project Ga0214200, IMG submission 153038) | Freshwater microbial communities from Trout Bog Lake, WI - 23OCT2008 epilimnion | ecosystem: Environmental > Aquatic > Freshwater > Lake > Epilimnion/Euphotic zone | place: Trout Bog... | reverse complement strand
TGGTGGAACTGCACCATATGCCGTAAGTGTTGACTGGGGGGATCTATCACCGTCAGATGTTTATTCGCAAACCTCCGTTGGGCAATTTACTATACGTCACACCTATCAACAAGCAGGGGTCTTTAAAGTTCTCATAAAAGCAGTTGATCAAAACGGAACTGTAGCTTTTTTGCAATTATCGGGAGTTGCTAATGGGCAAGTTGTTCAATCTTCTGTCGCAGGTGCTTCTACGACAAAAACTCCATCTGTATCGTCTGTTACTTGGCAAGTTTTTGCTTTCTCCTTTAGTGCAATCATTGCTACATTCTGGCTTGGTCGCGGTTTTGGCACAAAAACAGTGAAATCTAAACTTCAAAGAGGTGAGCATCCTTTCGGTGAGTAGTGTACACTAGTAGTCGATGAAAACAGTTTATGTAGGACTTAGCGGTGGTGTTGACAGTTCAGTCTCTGCAGCTCTTTTGAAAGAACAGGGCTTTTTAGTGGTGGGTGTATATATGAAAAATTGGAGTAAGGATCTTCCTGGATTTGCTTGCCCCTGGAAAGAAGATTATCAAGATGCTAAAAGAATCGCAGTTCAGCTCGGGATAGAATTCAAGCTATTTGATTTCGAAAAAGAATATCAAGAAAAAGTAGTGGACTATATGATTGATGAATATAAAGCAGGTAGAACACCCAATCCAGATATCATGTGTAATCAAGAAGTTAAATTTAAACTTTTTTTTGACACTGCTATTGAACAAGGTGCGGACTACGTTGCTACTGGACACTACGCACGTTCAATAAACGGAAAACTGTTAATCGGAAAAGACGAGAACAAAGATCAAAGTTATTTTCTCTATAGAGTAAAGGAAGCGGTGCTCAAAAAAACGATTTTTCCACTAGGAGATTTTACGAAACCTCAGGTTAGGAAAATGGCTGAAGAAAGAAATCTGGCGACAGCCACTAAAAAAGAGAGTATGGGAATTTGTTTTGTCGGAAAAGTAGGGATCAAAGAGTTTTTGCAACAATATGTTAAAACAGAAGATGGAGATATTATTGACCAAGAAGGAAAAAAAATCGGTCGGCACGACGGTGCAATTTTTTATACTATTGGTCAGCGACATGGGCTTGATGTAGGTGGAGGATTACCATATTACGTCACCGGAAAGAATATGAAAACAAATACCGTCTACGTAACATCTCAAATTGACGATGCTGCATTATGGAAGAAGAAATTACACCTTACTGATTTGCATTGGATAAATGAGGCACCGCAAATAGAAAAAACATATATGGTGAGAACACGCTATAGGGCACCACTTGTTAAGGCGCAATTCACAGAAAAGTTAACTGAACTGATATTAGACGACCCCGTGCGTGCTGTTACGCCAGGTCAGTCTGTCGTAATTTACGAAAATGAGAGAGTAGTTGGTGGAGGGATTATTATTTAACCCCTTTAAATCTGTTACAATACTAGCAATGAACGCACAACAAATTAGAAAAGCATATCTAGATTATTTTAAGTCAAAAAAACATATTATTATTCCGCGTGCTAATTTAGTTCCTCAAAATGACCCTACTACTCTTTTTACGGGTAGTGGCATGCAGCCGCTATTGCCATATTTACTTGGAGAGCCTCACCCCGATGGCACTCGCTTAGTGGATAGTCAGACTTGCTTAAGGGCAGAAGATATAGAAGAAGTTGGTGATAATCGCCATACAACTTTTTTTGAAATGCTTGGAAATTGGAGTTTTGGTGATTACTTTAAAAAAGAGCAGATTGAATGGTTTTTTCGCTTTTTGACCGAAGTAGTAGAACTTAACCCATCAAAATTGTATGTTACCGCGTTTATGGGTGATGAAGAAGCAGGTATAGGGAAGGATACCGAATCTGCCTTGCTATGGGAAAAACTCTTTAAAGAGAAAAAGATTGATGCAAAAATAGTTAATCTAGGTTCGGAAGAAAATGGTTATAAAAAAGGTATGCAAAACGGCAGAATCTTTTATTATGATGCAAAGAAAAACTGGTGGAGTAGGGCGGGAGTGCCAAGTAGCATGCCTGCAGGTGAACCCGGCGGCCCCGATACAGAAATTTTTTACGAATTTGATCACATAGAACATGACACGCAATGGGGAGATTACTGTCACCCTAACTGTGACTGTGGGCGATATATGGAAATCGGAAACTGTGTTTTTATGCAGTATCTTAAAAATGATGATGGAAGTTTCTCTAATCTTCCTAAAGCAAATGTAGACTTCGGGGGTGGGTTAGAGAGAATAGCAGCGGCAAAAAATAATAATGACGATATGTTCAGAGTGAGTCTGCTGTGGCCCATTGTTGAGTCGCTTGAAGAATTAAGTGGAAAAAAATACGATCAAGAGCTTACAGCAATGCGCGTCATAGTTGATCATTTAAGAACAGCAACATTTTTAGCAACAGATGGAGTAGTTCCGAGCAATAAGACGCAGGGCTATGTGATGCGGCGATTTATGCGCCGAGCGATTCGATATGCGTTTGGACTTGGTATAGAGCAAGGACTTTGCGAAAAAATTGTTCCTTGTATTGTTGCAATTTATGAAAAAGAATACCCCGAATTAGCAAGTCAAAGAGAATCTATAGTTGCAGTACTAATTAAAGAAGAAAAGATTTTTCGTCAAACGTTAAGAAAAGGTGTTAACGAATTGAAGAAAATGGCTACAAACGGAACATTAAGTGGTGAGAGCATATTCACTCTTTATGACACCTACGGCTTTCCTGCGGAATTAAGCGTTGAAGAAGCAGTCGTTCAGGGTTTTGAAGTGTCCAAAAAATGGAAAATTGAATTTGATAATTACATGGATGAACAAAGAAAGCGAAGTCAAACTGCGACAAAAGGAACATTTAAGGGCGGGCTTGGAGGACAGGCTGAAATACATAAAAAATATCACACAGCCACTCATTTAATGTATCAATCACTGCGTAATATCCTTGGTGAACATGTTATTCAGCACGGCAGCAATATCACTGAGGAAAGGTTACGTTTTGACTTTAGCCATCCTGAGAAAATGACTCAGGAACAAATTAAATTAGTAGAAGATTCTGTTAATGAGCAAATTGAAAAAGATTTACAGATTACTTGGGAAGAACATCCGACTAAACATGCCATAGAAGATCTGCACGTTCTTGGAGCTTTCGGTGACAGATATGGTGCTATAGTTAAGGTCTATCGCATGCAAGCTAAATCAGAGAAGAAACCATTTAGCTTTGAAATCTGTGGCGGACCACACGTCAACCATACTAGGGAGTTATCCGAGGGTGGAAAAAGATTTAAAATTATAAAGGAAGAATCTTCTTCAGCTGGAATTAGAAGAATAAAGGCAGTATTAGCCTAGCTAGATTTTAGTTAATATTTTCTGAAATTGCCGTAGCAATCGCAATCATTGCTTCAGAGTATGCACTGAGATCGCTATTTTTGTCTACGAGCGTTGTTTCATTAGAGCTACTTAGGATGTCTACTTCTAGATCCCTGATACTTGTAGCTAAATCTCTTTTTGCCGCCATTTCTACAGAACCTACGTTTCTTCCTGTCGCATGAACAGCACTCATAAATTCAAAAACAGAATCTTTTTGAAGTTCGTTCGTGTGTGTGGTGTGAAGTGTTACAGCAATTCTGTTTCCCGTTGGAGTATTAATACCTGTCCGTTGAGCTACAATACTTTTTTCTCCAGTTCGAGATATTACGCCGGTGGTCATTTTTTTAGTACCCTTGCCATTAAAATCTGATAAATATTTCATTATTCTAGCTATTGCTTCAGGTTCAGTATAGTTACTGAAAGCTAATTCTTCATGAATTTCTTGTAATTTCCAAGATGATAATTCCTTTTGAGATTCAAGCATTCCTAAAAGTGTTTTTCTCGCGAACTCTGGTTCAAACTCAAATTCTAAGACATTGCTATATTCATTATTTGCAATTATCAGGGTGCTGTTTTTGTCTGATGACATAACAAATGTGCAATTATTTAAATTAAATTGCATGGTTATTAACCAATCTATATCTTCAAGATTTTCTAGATTTCTATACTCAAATACATTTGCGCTTACATTAGTTATTTCTGATACAGAAGGAAGGTAGATTACCTTAGCTATCTCTTCTGGTATAAAGTGCTCACTGATTGTAAATCCTGATGATCTAAATGTGTGATCACGCGTAACCCAACTTTTTTGCATAAATCCATAAAAATTTTCATCATACGCAAGAGTTTCAAGAATATCTACGGAATCATTTAATCTATCAAAGAATTTTTGGTCATAAAATTCTTCTGGTGTTTCTCTCCGATTTTTTGATTCTGACATAAAACATATAATACAATTTTTAATAAAAATAGTCAATAATCTCACCTGTTGTTAATATTCGTGTATGGTAAAATAAAAAGTATATGCTTAGTAAAATAAAACGATTGAAAAAAACTGTTAAAACTTCTAAAAAAGAGGCAGATGATCAGTTGTTAGTTTCTCTTGATATTGGTACAGAATTTGTTAAGGCACTTATTGCACGGATTACTGAAGATAATGAGATTGAAATCCTCGGAGTAGGAAGAGCTCATCAAACATTGCATGATATGCAGGCGGGTGCAATTGCAGATATTGCAGGAGTTGTCGCCAATTGTGACATAGCGCTCAATCAAGCGGAAAAACAAGCAGGAGTAACTGCACGAAGTGCAGTTGTCGGTATTGCCGGTGAATTGGTTCGTGGAAATACTACAACTGTTAAATTTTCTAGAAAAAATCCAAATAAAGAAATTGATGTGACCGAGGTAGACTCAATCTTCATGCACGTACAAGAACGAGCGCTTGAGCAAGCCAAGAAAGAATTATCGGTAGATACTGGGGGAAAAGAAATTGGAATAAAACTTGTGAATAGTGCGTTGATATCTATTGAAATAGATGGCTATTCCGTTACTAATCCAATTGGTTTTCAGGGAAAAGAGGTTTCTGTGCAACTTTATACGGCATTCGCGCCTCAAGTTCATTTTGGAGCTATAGAACGAGTAGCTCATCAACTCGATCTTGACCTGCTTACCGTAGCAGCAGAGCCTTTCGCTGTGGCAAGAGCAGTTATAGGGGATGATCCTAACGCCAACTTGAGTGCAATACTAATCGATATTGGTGGTGGTACGACAGATATTGCCGTAGTTAATGAAGGCGGAGTTGAGGGCACTAAAATGTTTGGTATTGGGGGAAGAAGTTATACTAAGTCAGTGGAAAAAGAGCTAGGAACTGATTTTGAAAGAGCCGAGTCTTTAAAGCTGGGCCTTAGCAATGATCGGACACCCGAACCAAGACGAAAGCCGGTAGAAGATGCACTTAGAAAAACGCTTACTGTTTGGCTTAATGGAGTTGAACTTGGTTTAGAGGAATTTCCTAAACTAGATCACTTGCCTCACAGAATATTGCTTTGCGGAGGAGGAGCTGGCTTAGAAATGATAGTTGAGGCCCTTAATAGAAAAGACTGGTATAGCGAGCTGCCTTTCACAAAAAAACCGCAAGTGCAACTTATTAGTCCATATCAAGTAGTGGGTATTAGTGATGCGACTGGAATAATTGAAGACCATACATATATCACCGCAATGGGATTGCTTCGCGTTGGCATGGATAGCTTGATACAATATGAGAGTTCCTCGAAATCTATGCGAGATCGTTTGAATAGGATGCTAAAAATATGAAAAAAGATACTATTTATATTGATAATGATGATGAGATAACCTCAATAACTGATAAAGTTCAGTCATCGGACAGCTCAGTGATTGCTCTAGTACTTCCCAAGCGTTGCACTGTTTTGCAGAGTTCAATAAATATGAAGATCCTCAATCGTGCTGCAAAGAGTGCAAAGAAAAACATAGTTCTTGTTTCCAACGAACAATCATTGATGGCAGTTGCTGGAGCAACAGGAGTAATGGTGGCGAAATCACTAGACGCTCGGCCGGCTATACCCTCAACTCAATTCATACAGAATAAAAATGAAACATCTGAAGATTACAGTGAGACTAGTGAAGGAGAAGATGAAGAAGAGTATGTCGAGCTTGACAAATCTAAGTCAATTGGTGAGCTTGCCAGTGATGATGTTATAACGCTTGGTTCAGATGACGAACCCCTCGATGATGAAGAAAACAAAGAAAATAAAAAAATAAAATTAAATAAAAAAAATAAAGTTCCCAATTTTGATTCTTTTAGATTAAAACTTTTTATTATCCCGTCACTTTTGGTACTACTTATTGTCGGTTGGTATTTAATGACATACGTACTACCTAGGGTAACTATAAAGATAACCACTCAGAATGTAAGTAACGTCATAAATACTGTTGTTACAACAAATACGCAACAATCTTCTGTTGATACAACTAATATGATTGTTCCAGGAAAACTAGATACTCTAAAAACTAATGCTACGAAAACATTTACACCGACCGGACAGCAAAACCAAGGACAAAAAGCAACAGGAAAGGTAGCACTTTACGATTGTAGTCCTGAAGATAAATTCTATAACAACACAGTATCTATTCCTGCGGGTACAGTTATTTCAGAGCGAGGTTTCAGTTTCGTAACCACAGCTATCGTAACCGTTAAGCCAAGTACGGTTAATTTTGATGGCAGTAATTGTCAATATGATCAGAAAGCTTCAGTAAATGTTATCGCTCAAAATGGAGGTGCTTCCTATAACCTTGCCGCAACAACTAATTATAGTTATTCAGTTAAAGGCTATGGCTCTGTCGTTGGAAATGGATCTGATATGGGCGGAGGTACCGACCAAATGGTAACAATAGTAAGCCAAGATGACTGCACGAATGCTGGCAATGCAATTCTAAATGGTTCAACAGATACATATAAAACGCAGCTTCAAAATCAATTAAACAAAGAAGGTTTTACGGGCATCGTCGGCACATTTGCTCCAAATCCAGATTCGGTCACGTGTTCTCCATCTGTGGGCTCACAAGGGACAACAGCGACAGCAACTATAACCTATAGTGCAACTATGTTAGGCGCAAGTACGGATGGCTTAAATCAAATTATTACAATGCTCGCTAGTAAAAATTTATCCAGCACACAAAGTGTGCTTGCGACCGGAATTGAAAACGCTACGGAATCGATAAAAGAGCAACCTGCCACTGGATCTGTAGTATTCAATCTAAGCACAACCGTGACAACTGGGATTAAGCAAAATTCCCAAACAATTGCTCAAAGCATTGAAGGAATGAAAAAAGGTGATGCTCAAAATTACATTCAAGGGCTCCCAGGCGTAACAGGGGTAAGTGTGAATTATAGTCCTTTTTATGTCACTACTGCTCCGAAGAATCTAAAGCAGATTAACATTAGTTTTATAAATAATGGCAACTAATAATGTGCTTGGATTGGATATAGGTGAGAGTAAGACGGGGGTTGCCCGAGTGAATATGATTGCAAAAATTGCTCATCCAATTATTACACTCAAAAACGATGATAGCTTCATAAACGAGATCACTAAAATTATTAATGCAGAAAACATAGATACTTTAGTAGTGGGCTTACCGCGTAACATGAGCGGTGAGGAAACAGCACAAACCCAATATGTCAGAGATTACACAAAAATGCACCTTGAACCACTAAATCTGCCTATCATTTTCCAGGATGAAACATTGAGCTCTAGAGCTGCAGAAGCACGTTTAGGTAATGGATATAGAAAGGCAGATATCGACGCGATGGCTGCGGTAATTATTCTTGAAGATTTTTTGGAGGAATTGTGAGATATTCAAGCATTTCTGGCGCCAAGAAGAAAAAGACAAGATTAAAAAAGCTTATTAAGCTCACGCTTTTATTATCAGTACCGGTCGTGCTTGTTCTGGGGGCATACGTTTGGTATGAAAACGAACTTAGTCCTTTAACCACGAAATCTAATGCTATTAGTGTTACTATTCAAAGTGGGTCAACCGCAGATCAAGTAGCTCAATTGTTACAAGACAAGAAAGTAATAAGAAGTGCGTTTGCTTTCAGTATCTATTTAACAATTCACAATTTACGTTCAAGTCTTCGTGCTGGATCATATAGCCTTGATTCATCAGCATCTATTGTTCAAACATTGGGTATCATAACTAGTGGCAAGGAACACTCGAACACCTTTACGATCTTGCCAGCACAGAGACTGGATCAAATAAAAGCCACTTTTCTTAACGCTGGGTATTCTGAAAATTCTGTTACAAAGGCTCTTGATCCCACAAATTATCCGAATGAGGCAATCTTGAATTCAAAACCAACAAGTGCGTCTCTGGAAGGATATTTATATCCGGACACCTTCAGTACTTCTTCGTCGACAACACCTACTGATATCGTAAGAGAATCGTTGGATGAAATGGGTAAGGCTATAACTCCTGAAATGGTTAACGCATACCAAGCTGAAGGATTGAATACATTCCAGGCTATTACTCTCGCTTCGATAGTTGAGCATGAAGTTTCAAATGATCATGATAGACAAATGGTAGCTCAGGTATTTCTTAATCGTTTAAAAATAGGCATGATGCTTGGATCGGACGTGACCTATCAATACGCCGCTATTGTGACCGGGCAAGCACCTTCACCTAATCTAGATTCACCATATAATACTCGACGTTATACAGGACTTCCACCTGGTCCAATTAGCAATGTTTCAAAATCTTCATTAAATGCAGTTGCGTACCCTTTTTATAATAATTATCTATTTTTTGTCGCAGGAGATGATGGTTCTATTCATTATGCCACAACTCAGGCGGAACAGGACGCCAATACAAAGGCCTATTGTAAAGTATTATGCAGCACTTATTAACAGATGAAAAGAAGTATCAAAAGTTTGACGAATAAAGTCTTAAAAAGATATAATTAAGTTTACGATCTCAACTGCTTGTCTGCCAATTATGATTAATGTTGAATCGCCAGGAGCTATTATTCGTAAAGTGACTAACATTATTTTTAGAAAACAAAGTCGTGATGAGTTGACTAATGAGCTGCTCGACAATGTAAGTGATGAAAGTAAACTTCTAAGAAAAAAGAAGTTGAGAAAGCTTAAGAAAAAACTATACAAAAATAGTTTTAGTATTGTAAACGGACTCTTGATTCTTGCAGTGCTTATCATTATTTCAATCGGAAAACATTATCAATCCACTGGTGCAACTTTATCAATTTTTGATAATACAGCAACTTCTACTGCAGCTCCCGTTGATAGTATATCTTCCGCCGATATTGCTTCTAATATTGCTACACTGACCCATATGCCCGAGGCAGTTGACGTGTCAAATCTCGCTGACTCTCAGGATGCGCAAGTAGTATCAGCAACCACAAGCCAAAGTATTATTAGTAAGCCGCAATTTGTTAGTGGTGGTGCTGATTCAGTAACTACTATTCGAACATATGTGACTGTTGAGGGTGATTCAGTCTCTTCCCTTGCAATTAAGTTCGGTATAACTTCAAATACCATAATGTGGTCAAACGGTCTTTATTCTGATAGCTTAAGTCCTGGTACCACACTTTTGATTCCTCCTCGAAACGGAGTTATATATAAAGTAGTAAGTGGGGATACGGTGGCTTCGATTGCATCAAAATATAGTGCTGACCAGAGTCAAATTATTGCGTTTAATAATCTAGAAATTAAATCATTAGTTCCTGGACAAACTATTTTTGTACCCGATGGTACCGTTCCGGTAGTAACCAACAACGTTAATTATTCAGCTTATGGCTTTCTGCCTCAATATGGAGATAATGGATATACGTTTGGTTACTGTACATGGTATGTAGCTTCAAGAATTAGCGTTCCTCGTAACTGGGGAAATGCAAATACATGGGCATATTATGCTCGCTACAGTGGATGGACTGTAAGCTCCATTCCAGTTGCAGGTGCAATATTTCAAACAACCGCAGGATATGATGGGCACGTAGGTATAGTTGAAGCCGTATATTCTAATGGCACAATATTAGTTTCTGAAATGAATGGCTACGGGGTTGGTTATCTTGATAGGGGGCTTACGAAACCTGGTGGTGGATGGTATATCGTAGACTGGCGAATCACTTCAGCGAGCGCTTTTCCAAATTATATATATCGTTAATAATCACCTTCTTGGCTTTCTTCACTTTATGATGCGAAGTATGTTTATAATCCAGCTTATTTTATTAAAGCAGTTGAAGGCAATGTGGTCGTTAACAGATTAGTTGCTGATTGTCTCTTTGGCACCTATAATGATGTTTGAATATGTTTGTAGATAAAGTACAAGTTGAAATAACTGCAGGAAATGGAGGCGATGGAAAGGTTAGCTTTCGCCATGAAATTTATGTTGATAAGGGTGGCCCAGACGGAGGCGATGGTGGCAATGGAGGAAGTGTTGTTTTGATCGCGAGTCGTAATCAAAATACGCTCGCTGCGTTTCGTTTCAAAAAATCAATCATTGCAGAAAATGGAAATCCTGGTGATGGAGCACGAAAGCATGGAAGAAATGCTAAGGACATGGTTGTGCCAGTTCCCGTTGGGACGGTTGTAATTGACGAAGAGGGTGCTGTTGCATTTGATCTTGTAGAGGATGGACAGTCGTGCATTATTGCAAAGGGCGGAAAGGGTGGATTCGGTAATGCGCATTTTGTTTCATCAGTCCGTCAAGCTCCTCGCGTAGCTGAAAAAGGTGAAAAAGGGGAAAAGAAAAACGTAACATTAGAGCTTAGAATTATTGCTGACGGTGGTCTTGTCGGGTTGCCGAACGCAGGAAAAAGCAGTTTCCTTACTGCTGTAAGTAATGCTCGTCCTGAAATAGCGAACTACCCTTTTACGACGCTAATTCCTCACTTGGGTGTAGTAGATGTCAGTGGTCAAGCTATTCTTCTTGCAGATATACCGGGGCTTATTGAAGGGGCAAGTGAGGGTAAAGGTTTAGGCGATGAGTTTCTGCGGCATATAGCACGCTGCAGTGTTATTATTCATCTCATAGATGTCGGTAGTAATGATATCGCAAAAGACTATCTTACAATCAGGAACGAACTTGATGCTTATAGTAAAGAAATTGCAAAAAAACCTGAAATAGTTTTACTTACTAAAAGTGAAACGCAACCGGACGACATAATTGAAATGCAGAAAGATCTACTGCAAGCTGTATTGCCTAAAAAAACTGAAATATTTGTAGTATCGTCATTTGCAAAGAAAGGTTTAGACAAAGCTTTATTTGAGATTCAAAAAGTTATTGTAAAGAACCAGAATGTAATTAATAAGCAAAAAGAAAAAATATCGACCGCATTACCCGTTATCAAGATGGCTGATTCTCCTGAACTTTGGAAAGTCACAAAAACTGACAATGGCTTTTTAGTTACGGGTAGAAAAATTGAGCGATTTGCAGAACGTACCGATTTTAGCAGTGATTTCGGAATACAGCGACTTCGCGACATTATGAAGAAAATGGGTATATTGAATCAATTACGACGAGATGGGATTAATTCCGGAGATAAAATTATAATTGGGGAACCTTCACGTGGGGAAATTGAATACTAATAGAATCTTACAATTAAGTGAAAATAAGAAAGGTTCCTGTGTTTTATATATCATGAGCAGGGATCAGCGGACTATAGATAATTTAGCGCTTGCAGCTGCACAAAAATATGCACTCTCGCAAAAGCTTCCTCTTGCAGTTATTTTTGTTTTGCATCCTACTTCAGCCAATAGGGCTTATGAGCATTACGAGTTCATGCTCGAGGGTTTGAATGAAATTGCGAATACGCTTGCATCAAAGAATATTGCTTTTATAGCTATGCATGGAAAGGCATCCGAGAAGTTAGAAATAGCTTTTAGCCATTTTAATCCGTCCGCTATTTTTTTTGACATGAGCCCATTTATTGGAGCTAAGAAATTAAAAGCACATTTGAGTAAAGATTGGCCTGTCAGTGTCGTTGACACGCATAATATTGTTCCAGTGTGGCAAGCCAGTAATAAGCAGGAATATGGTGCTAGAACTATCAGGCCAAAGATTCATAGTATACTTAATGACTTTATAGTCGATGAAAGTAAAGCTGAAACACATCCCTATGAATGGCCATCAAAAGGAATAGTGCCTTTTGAAAATGTAAAAAAAGATTTTTTAATTTCGATTCGAGAAATTAAAAAAAATAATTGCACTGTTTCTTTTAATAGCGGTGAGAATGCGGCATTAAAGGAACTTCAATCATTTTTGCAAAATAGATTTAGGGGCTATGCGGAAAACAGAAATAACCCAGTGATAAATGGACTTAGTAATCTAAGTCCATATTTTCATTATGGGCAACTCGCAACACTTACAGTATATAAAGAAGCCTATAAAAAATTATTAGAAGATAGCTCACTCCAGAAAGATTTCGATGCATTAATTGAAGAAATGGTTATTCGAAAAGAACTAAGCGATAACTTCTGTTATTACAATGATAATTATAATTCGTTGAAAGGTGCGCCCTCATGGGCGCTTGCCACACTTTCAAAGCATTCACTCGATAAGCGAGAGTATTCCTACTCAAAAGAACAGTTTGAGAATGCTCAGACACATGATTTAGCATGGAATGCAGCTCAAATACAGTTAAGAAACCACGGAAAAATACATGGATATATGAGAATGTATTGGGCAAAAAAAGTGTTGGAGTGGTCAGATTCAGTTGAGGAAGCTTTTAATATTCTCGTTTATCTCAATGATTTTTACTCTATTGATGGTGACGATCCAAATGGCTACGTCGGGATATTGTGGAGTGTAGCTGGTCTCCATGATAGACCCTGGGGTGAAAGAAACGTGTATGGCACGATTCGTTCAATGGTTTACGGAGGCCTCAAGCGTAAATTTGATATTGATGAATATATTCGACAGCAAGATGCGCTACGTCCGGGAAGGGTTTAGTGCATGGCACAATCTTTTTATTTTTATGATCTTGAGACATCGGATCTTGATCCCAAATCATCAAGAATAATGCAATTTGCGGGTCAGAGAACTGATCTTAACCTTGAACCGATTGGTGAGTCAGATGATATTTTAATTAAAATTACTCCTGACGTTCTACCAAGTCCCTCAGCAATTTTAATTACTGGCATTACTCCTCAAAAGACAATCGCAGAAGGAATATCAGAAAAAGAGTTTTTGGAATATTTCCATAAAACAATTGCAACTCCCGATACAATTTTTGTTGGCTTTAATTCGATACGATTCGATGATGAATTTATTAGATTCACAAATTATAGAAATTTTTACGATGCATATGAATGGCAGTGGCTTGATGGACGAAGCAAATGGGACATTTTGGATTTGGTTCGTATGACAAGGGCTCTTAGGCCTGACGGAATAAAATGGCCAGTTGGGCCTGATGGTAAATCCTCAAATCGTCTCGAGTTACTGACGGGTATCAATAAACTACTTCATGAGAAAGCACATGATGCACTCAGTGATGTCCGGGCTACAATTGCGATTGCAAAATTAATTAAAGCAAAACAACCTAAGCTTTTCGAATTTCTTTTAAATATACGCGATAAAAAAGAAGCTGAAAAAATTGTTCGTTCAGGCGCCCCTTTTATCTACACATCAGGCTCGTTATCTTCCCGAACAGAAAAAACCACTATTGCAAATGCACTTTTTGATCACCCTAATCGGCCAGGAAGCGTAATTGTTTACGATTTAAGTGTAGACCCAGCACCCTTTATTAAACTGAAGGCAAACGAGCTTGCTGAAAAAATAGGTTTTAAATTTCTTAGTGATGGGGAAGAGCGATTCCCTGTATACCAAATTCAATTAAATAAATGTCCTGCAATAGCTCCACTTAACGTTATGCGAGAAGAAGATAGCAAACGGCTTGGCTTGAGCCTCAGGGTATGTGAGAGAAATTTAAAAACATTAAAAAAAGAAAAAGGATTTTTAATGGAACTTGAAGAGGCATTTTCTTTGAATGAAAAACCTTTTCAAACCTCGCTTGAAGTTTCCTATCAAGATGTTGATGGCATGCTTTACCAAGGGTTCGTTGGTGACCATGATAAGCGTTTGATGAAAGATTTACGTAATCGTAACCTAAGTACAATTGTAGATTTCCATCCTGCATTCAATGACGATAGACTACAAAAACTAGTGCTTTTATACAAGGCAAGGCAATTTCCTAAAAGCCTATCATATGATGAGCAAACTATCTGGAACAATTATATCAACCAGAAGCTCTTGAATGGAGGCGAAAAGAGCCGGCTTGCTCAATACACTAAACAGATTGAAGAAGCTTCCAAAAATAATAGCCTAACCCAGGATCAGCAATATCTTTTGGAGGAACTTTCTCTTTATGCCCAAAGCATAATTCCATACGACGTATAGGTTTGACAATAACTTCTGATGAGGTGTAATGTAATCGTATAAAGATTTTTAAAACAAAGAGAGGAAAAAATGAAACGTTTCTCGGCAGTGGGTGGGCCGAATATTCGTGGTTCTCTTGATGCAAATAAACGCGAAAAAAGAATGGCGTCAAAAGCATACGAAAATAGATTTGGTATTTATAGGCCTGCAAGTGATGAGACTGAAGCAGCTTTGGGAGATTTTGCACTTCGAGCATCAATTGTTGGGGAGGATATGTTAGCTGAAATGCGACCTGTTTCAGCTCCGCTTAGAGTGCTCGAAGATGGCCATGGCATCACTATTGCTCCGGTAAAAGTTATCAAAACAAAGCTCGCATCCGCGCTTCAAAATGGGTTTGATCTGCATAGGATGGTATCAACCCTGGAAGAACATTTCGTTGAAAGCCCACTGACACTTGAGATAGGCAAAATTGCTTGGCTTGGAATAACTTCAGAGATGAAGAAAGATAGAAGAAATGTAGTTTTTGAATTTGCTGATACTGAAGAAAAAGAGATTCTTGAAAGACAATATAGCATAATTGCTCAGCAGCTTGCCAAAGAAGGCCTTTTTCAAATAGTCAGCGATCCCCAGAATATGCACATGACATTCTTGAAATATGGCCAAAGTGGTGACAATATGACCATTGGCAAACTTCACGCGCATCAACTCTTAGATGTATTTGAAGAAGAACGTGAACTGATGCAGCTTTCAAAGGTTTCAATAGAACCCATAATTATTGGAAAGACCTATCATACGCCACACCCAGCATTAGCAAAACATATTGAAGCAATTACCGTTTTGCATGATCGTTCTCTTAGTTATGAATATGACTCATATATTGAATAAATATCCTATAGCGCTAGAAAAAAAGTCCATAATACGCTAAAATATAGTGTTATATTATGCAAGACTTTATACGTATTCAAGGGGCACGAGAACATAACCTAAAAAATGTTAGTGTCGATTTACCCCGTAATCAATTAGTGGTTATAACCGGTTTATCAGGATCAGGAAAATCGAGCCTTGCTTTTGATACGATTTACGCAGAAGGTCAGCGTAGATATGTTGAAAGTCTAAGTAGTTATGCACGACAGTTTTTAGGTTTGATGGAAAAGCCAGACGTTGATCAAATTGACGGACTGAGCCCCGCAATTTCAATTGATCAAAAGTCGACAAGTAGAAACCCTCGCTCAACTGTTGCAACAGTAACTGAAATTTATGATTATTTACGACTTTTATTTGCAAGAATTGGCGTTCCTCACTGCCCAATTTGTGGTAAATCGGTATCACGCCAAACTCCAACGGTTATTGTTGATCAAGTATCAATAGAGAATAAAGATAACAGAGTATCAATTCTAGCGCCTATTATCGTTGATAAGAAAGGTGCGTTTGAGCATATCCCTGAACAATTTCAACGGGCTGGCTTTGCGCGAGTTCGAGTTGATAGCGTAGTTTATTCATTAGATGAATTTCCAGAACTAGATAAAGCAAAGAAACATAGTATCGAGCTAGTTGTGGATAGATTAGTGGTAAATGAAGATGGAGCATCAAGATTGAGCCAGTCAATTGAGCAAGCTCTTGATATTGCAGAAGGAAGACTGCTCGTTATTAATGCTGACACCAACAAAGAGACAGTGTATTCATTGAATTATGCTTGCATAGATCACCCTGATATTCTAATTCCAGAACTTGAGCCCCGAACATTTAGTTTTAACTCGCCTCACGGAGCGTGTAATGTTTGTACTGGTCTCGGTAATCGACTTGAAGTAGACCCTGATATGGTAATACCTAATGGAAGGCTTACTATTGCTGAAGGTGCGGTACGACCCTGGAACAGGATCCGCATTGATGGGTGGTATCTCAAAAAAGTAGAAGTCATGGCTGAAGCTAACGGTTTTAGCACACATATTCCTACTGGCGAACTATCGAGCGAACAAATGCAAAAAGTTCTCTATGGAACTGGTAAGCAAATTTATAAAGTACCACTCGGTGGGGGGCGTTCGGTTGAAACTACATTCGAGGGAGTGATTCCTAATCTCGAACGCAGACACAAAGAAACGGATAGTGAATTTGTAAGAAAAGACATCGAGAAGTTCATGCAGGAAAGACCGTGTCATGCCTGTAATGGCAAGCGTTTAAAGCCCGAAGTGCTTGCAGTAACTATAGGAGATTTTTCAATTATTGATATATGTGACTTATCGATTGACGACGCAGTAACATTCTTTAAAGGATTAAAACTGAACGAAGTTGAGTCGAAAATTACTTATCAAATACTGAAAGAGATTAATGCCCGGCTCATCTTCCTTCAAGATGTTGGTCTTAATTACTTAAGCTTGGGACGGAGTGCAGTTACGCTTAGCGGAGGCGAAGCTCAGCGGATTAGGCTCGCAACACAAATAGGCTCAGGTTTAACTGGTGTTTTATATGTACTAGATGAACCTTCAATAGGATTGCATCAACGCGATAATGAACGATTAATAAAAACATTAAAAAGACTTAGAGATTTAGGCAATAGTGTTATTGTCGTAGAACATGATGAAGACACAATTCGGACTGCTGATTATTTAGTTGATATAGGCCCTGGAGCAGGTATACATGGTGGTGAAATTGTTGCACATGGCACCCCTAAAGAGGTTGAAGCTAACACCAAGAGCATTACTGGACAGTATCTGAAGGGAACTAAGAAAATTGAAACACCAAAAAAGCGGCGAAAGGGAAATGGTAAAGAGATTACAATTATTGGTGCTAATGAAAATAATCTAAAGAATGTTGATGTGTCCATTCCTCTTGGAGAATTTGTTGTAGTAAGCGGAGTTAGCGGCTCAGGAAAATCAAGTCTCATTAATGATATTTTGGCGAAGGAATTGTCAGCACAATTGCATAGAGCCAATACCGTATCGGGACGTCATGATGAAATTAAAGGAATCGAGAATCTAGACAAAGCAATTATTATCGATCAGTCTCCAATCGGTAGAACTCCAAGGAGCAACCCCGCAACATATACTGGTTTGTTTACCCCGATTAGAGAATTATTTGCAGCTATGCCTGAAGCAAAACTCAGAGGATATGGTCCAGGAAGATTTAGTTTTAATGTTCGTGGAGGAAGATGCGAAAATTGCTCAGGAGACGGAATCATAAAAATTGAAATGCATTTCCTTCCTGATGTTTATGTCCCTTGCGAGGAGTGTCACGGAAAAAGATATAACCGCGAAGCACTTGAAATTCACTATAAAGGAAAAACTATTAGCGATGTACTCACCATGACTTGTGAACAGGCACTTGAGTTTTTTGAGAATATTCCTGCGATTAGCCGTAAGCTACAAACACTTGTTGATGTAGGTCTTGGATATATTACTTTAGGTCAAGCAGCCACTACGCTTAGTGGAGGTGAAGCTCAAAGAATTAAGCTGGCAACAGAATTGTCACGTCGTCCTACGGGAAAAACACTGTATATTCTTGATGAGCCAACAACAGGTCTTCATGTAGCAGATGTTGCAAAACTTCTTGACGTACTCCATGCACTTGTAAATGCGGGAAATTCAATGGTAGTCATAGAGCACAATCTCGACGTCATTAAATCAGCCGACCACATTATTGATATGGGCCCAGAAGGTGGTGATGCGGGCGGCTATGTTATTGCTGAAGGAACACCCGAACAGGTGAGCAAGGTTACCGCTTCCTATACAGGTCAATTTCTAAAGAAAATTATTTAATTTCTTTTTTTATTTTTGCTAGTTCTTAAATGCCATGCGCTAGAGGCAAACGTTGCAAGTGTTGCGAGTACTATTGCCGGAAATAGGTATTTATCTATATTGAAAAATTTCCCAAAGACTTTTCCGGCCCACCATCCTATTGTTGTGACCCCTCCAACCCAAAGCACACCACTTAATAAATTGTATAAAAAGAACTTCTTGTATTCCATTTCAGCCATTCCCGCAACCAGTGGAGCGAATGTTCGGATAATTGGTATAAAACGAGCAAGTAGTATGGTTTTTCCACCATTTTTTTGGTAAAAAAGTTCGGCTTCTTCGAGATATTCTTTTTTAAAAAAGAAAGAATTCTGCTTAACGAATAATTTGTGCAGTCCTCGTTTACCTATTTCATATCCGGCCATATTGCCAAGTACGGAACCTGCATACATAGCAATAAGAGCAGCTGCAATGCTTATTTTGCCCTGTGAGCCAAAAAAACCGGCAGCAAATATGAGTGTATCGCCTGGCAAAAAGAAACCGACCAAAAGTCCTGTCTCAGAGAAAAGAATTGCAAATAATGCTATAGCACCACCAGTTTCGATTATTTTACTTGCCTGTATGTGCTTAGAGCCGTAAGCAGCACCAGCAATTAAAAACAGAACAGTTATTGCGACTATCAGTAGGTTTTTTTTATTTTTCACAATTGTTTCATTGTAACATATATGCATTCTTAAATTAGTCATTCTAAACTAGTGCCACCCCTGATATAATAGGGGTATGGAAAAGATACTCCTTTACTATAAATTTACTCCGATTAAAGATCCGGTTACTTTAAAGCTTTGGCAAAAAACATTATGCGAAAGTCTTAATCTTAAGGGGCGTATTATTATCTCGAAGCATGGAATCAATGGCACTGTTGGTGGTGACATCGAAGACTTGAAGAAATATATCAAAGAAACAAAACAATTCTCGGGTTTTAAGGGAACTGAATTTAAGTGGTCGGACGGAGCCCGTGATAATTTCCCCAAAATGCAAGTCAAGGTGAGGCCTGAACTTGTATCATTTGGAGTACCCGATGAGGTTAAGGTTAATCAAAAAGGCGTGGTTGGCACTGGAAAACATTTAAAGCCCCAGGAATTACATGATCTTATAAAAGAAAAAGGTGACGATGTAGTTTTCTTTGATGGAAGAAATGCCTATGAGGCGCAAATAGGTAAATTTAAAGATGCTGTTGTACCTTATACTCGCACAACAAAAGATTTTATCGCAGAACTGGATAGTGATAAATATGATGCCATTAAGGATAAGGCGGTAGTAACGTATTGTACTGGTGGTATTCGTTGCGAAGTCCTCAGCTCCTTGATGAAAAAACGTGGTTTTAAGGACGTGTATCAGCTCGACGGTGGAATTGTTAAATATGGTGAAGCATTTGCCGATGAAGGTTTTTGGGAGGGTTCACTGTATGTTTTTGACGATAGAATGAATCTTGAATTCAGTGATAAGGCGAAAACGATTGGTATTTGTATAAGATGCCAAGGAAACACAAGCAATTTCGAAAATTGCGCATATAAGCCTTGCAATAACCTCGTGCTCATGTGTGAGCAATGCCACCAGGCTATCGATACTTGTTCTAAAATTTGTGCAGATAAAAATAGTGCCTTGGTAGCTGCGTAAGGTTTTTTATGAGTCCAAAGCTAAAAGAAAAATTAGCTTCACTTCCCAAGACCCCTGGCGTTTATTTTCATAAAAATGCAGATGGTCAGATTATTTATGTGGGCAAGGCAGCGGTTCTTCGCAATAGAGTTCGACAATATTTTCAAGAAAGTCGATTTCGCGATACTAAAACTGATTTATTAGTTAGTGAGATTGATGATGTTGATTGGATCGAGGTCGACAGTGAAGTCGATGCATTATTTTTAGAAGCAGAAATGGTTCGCCGATATTTGCCTCGATACAATATTCTACTTCGTGACGACAAATCTAGTTGCTATATTCGCATATCGTTTAAAGATAAGGCGCCTTCAGTAAGTGTTACGAGAAGGCCATATGACGATGGCGCTGAGTACTATGGGCCTTTTTTACAATCTGGCCCTGTTCGAAAAGCGCTTAGATATCTTCGGAAGGCATTTCCATATTCAGTACATAGTACCCTTCCTAATCGTGCATGTCTCGATTATCATATAGGCCTGTGCCCCGGGCCGGAAACAGAAAATTATGACCGCGCACTTTATATAAAAAATTTAAAAAGACTAGTCGCGTATATCAAGGGATCGCAAAATAAAGTTATTAGTGAAATAGAAAAAGAGATGCTTGAGGCATCAAAAAAACATTCTTTTGAAAAAGCTGCAGATCTACGGAATAAGTTATTAGCCTTGCGTTCGCTACGAGCGCAGGTATTATTTGGCGATAAAGAAGCGCTTGATTTATCAAAAGATCACGCTCTAGCAGATTTGATGGAGCTTTTTAAACTTATGTACGCCCCAAGGAGAATTGAGGGTTTTGACATTAGCCATATGTCTGGCACTGATACCGTTGCAAGCATGGTGGTATTTGTGAATGGAGTTGCGGATAAAAGAAATTATCGAAAATTTAAAATGCGAATTCCGGGTAATGATGATTTTGCTCATATGAATGAAGTAATTTTAAGAAGATTGAGTGAAAAAAATATTACAGCATGGGGTCTTCCGTCGATTATGTTAATTGATGGAGGCAAGGGTCAACTTGGTGCTGCAATTGCCGCACGTGATGCACTCGGACTTGCTATCCCGATGATTGGCCTTGCTAAGAAGTATGAAGAAATCGTTGTGCATAAAGAAAAAAGCGGCGTTATCATTGATGATAAAAAGCTCCTGGAACTAAGAGGTTTTAGAACAGATGAATCAAATGATTTTGTACGATTGGATATACCAAATAATACAAATATCGTTAAATTATTACAGCGCATAAGAGATGAATCTCACCGTTTTGCAGTAAGCTACCATAGCGTTCTTAAGACAAATCGACAGACTATTAGTATGCTTGATGGCGTTCCTGGAATTGGTACAGTAACAAAGAGAAAACTTCTAAAACATTTTGGGTCTCTTAGCGGCTTAAAAGTAGCTACTGAGGCGGAAGTTGCCGAAATTTTGGGAGTAAAGAAAGCACACCAACTAATGCCCTATCTTAAAGGATGAAATGAGTCACTTTACTTGCAAATTTTTTAAAGAAAACAGAAATAAGTTGGCAAAGGAACTTGGGGAGCGGGGAATTGTATTCGTAAGTGGTAATGGGCTAATCCAGCGATCCGGTGATACGCATTTTCCTTTTCGACAAGACAGTAGCTTTTACTATTTGACAGGAGTAGATGAACCCTCAGCTTTTCTTGTTATTGATTTAGCAACTAAAAATAGCTTTATTTCATTTCCAATCAGGGATGGAGTTCGTGCCATTTTTGATGGAAAACAGAACATGGAAGCCTTAAAACTACAGAGTGGTGTTGATGAGATTTTAGACAGTGAAACTGGTTGGAGTCGACTCTCGAAACTTACTAGTAAAAAAGTGTTTACTATTATTCCATCAATCAATAGCGACAATGATATCCTGCTTAATCCGTTTTCAAAAATTTGCCTTGATAAGCTCAAGAATGGTTCGTTCGAATGCGAAGATATTTCACGAAAGTTAGCACTGCTTCGAATGGTTAAATCACCAGAGGAGCTTAGTGTGATGCTTCAGGCCACAACTATAACCTATCGAACGCTTAACGAAATTGAAAATTCTCTCGATTCATTTTCTACCGAAAAATCGATAGAGGCAGAAATTACAAAGCTTTTTAGTGTATATGGTGCTGCGGGACACGCCTACCAACCTATAATTGCCAGCGGAAACAATAGCTGCATTTTGCATTATATTGAGAACAGCCAACTAATTAAAAACAACTCAGTGCTATTAATAGATGTTGGAGCAGAGGTTTCAAATTATGCAGCAGATATTTCTCGGACCTTTATGATTGGTAGAATTTCAAAACTTGAAGAAGATATAATCAGCGCTGTTAAGGCTGTTCAGGGTGAAATTATAAAAGAAATTAAACCTGGTGTCACTTTTAAGGAAGTCGCTCTTTCCACACACCATAAGATTGCAAAACAATTAGTTAGTTTGGGGATGGTAAAGAAAAAGTATTCCAATGAAGATATATTTAATTTTTTTCCACACGGGGTTTCGCATTTCCTTGGGCTAGATGTTCACGACGTTGGTGATTACGAAACTCCGCTTCAGGAAAATATGACTATTACTGTTGAGCCAGGCATATACTGGAAACAGAGGGGTATAGGTGTGCGAATTGAAGATGATGTTGTTGTAACAAAAGAGGGTGCCCAAATTATCGGTGATAATTCCTTTTCACTGCTATAATAGTTTTTGCTTGCTATGAAGAAACAATTTTTTACCTTCCTACTTCGATGGTCCGTTAATATAGGGGCGCTATGGGCATGTGCTTCGATTCTCCATTTTATTTCCTCAATTGGAGGAGTCTATAAAATAATAATTGCTGCTTTAGTAGTTTCGGTATTAAACGCTATAGTAAAGCCCATATTAATTATTTTTACATTACCGGCAATTGCACTCACACTTGGTTTTTTTCTAATTATCATTAATGGTTTTGTCGTTTATCTAACAAGTGTGCTCTACAAGCCTTTGAAAATTGATTCATTCTGGATTGCAGTTCTTGTCGGTATAGTGATTAGCCTGCTAAACTATATAGTGACAATTGCAACTGATTTAATAGGAAAAGAAAATGCATAATTTATTCAATTACATAACAATAGGTTCATCATTATTAATGGCAATTTTGATTCTACTTCAAACACGAGGGGCTTCTCTTGGTGCTGGCTTTGGAGGATCAGCTGAAGTCAATACTGTTCGTAGAGGTTCTGATAAAACTATTTTTCAAATGACAATCATTGTTGGGTTTATATTTGTGCTCTCAATAGTATTTGGAATTATTTCGAAATAGTAAAATATGTCAAAGCGTTCTAAGCGGTTGATCCTAAAAAAGAAAATACGAAGCCAAAGAAGACAACTTGCTGCGTTTAGCTTTTCTGCTAACAAACAACTCGATAGACATATTTTTCGACGCTGGCAGAATATTAAGACATCACAGAGATTTGCAACCAGCTGGATAAGTCTGCTTGTTCTTTTGATTTTAATTTTAGGTGTCCAGATTCGCTCGTTAGGCAGTTATTACCTTATGCCAGCACCTGTGCCCGGAGGGCTTTATAGCGAAGGTATGGTCGGCAGTTTAACTAATGTGAATCCTATTTACGCTAGCAGTTCGGTTGACACAGCAGTTTCCAAACTTCTATTCAGCGGTTTGATTACTTATGATAGTAATAATAAGCCGATAGGGGATTTGGCAGAGTCATGGCAAGTCAATACAGCAGCAACCGAATATACGGTTACATTAAAACCAAATCTTTTCTGGCAAGATGGACAGAAATTGACCGCAGATGATGTTGTATACACCTATCAGATGATGCAGAATCCTGATGCTCAATCACCCTATATGGGTAATTGGAGTGGGGTTACTGTTTCCAAAATTGATGAAAGAACAGTCAAATTTTCGTTACCCAATTCCTATGCTCCATTTATTGATTCCCTTACAACGGGAATTCTGCCCAAACATCTATTAGCTCGCATTGCTCCGGCGCAAATGAGAAGTATTAGTTTTAATACAACAAATCCCATAGGATCTGGGCCATTCTCTCTAAGTAGTATTTCTTCTGACAGTCAAGGCCAAATTATTGAAATGAAAAAATTTGATCATTATTATCGGGGAGTTCCAAAATTAGATGAAATAACAGTTCGAACATATGCAAACACTGATGCACTAATGGCGGCTTTAAATAAAAAGCAAATTATTACAGCAGCTGGAATTATTACAAAGGATGACCAGATTTCTAAAAAATATTTCGTCACAAGTTTTAATTTGATGAGTGCGAACATGCTTTTTCTCAATAATTCATCTCCTATTCTTAGCGACGTAAATGTGAGAAAAGCTTTAACTGCAGGTACAGATATCGGTAGCATAATGGGAGCAGTTGGTCATAAGGGCGTGCCTGTTAGAGAACCGATACTGGAGGGTCAAATAGGCTACAACCCTCTTTATGCTCAAAGTCCTTATGATCTTAATCAAGCAAAAAGCCTTCTAGATAAAGCAGGTTGGACGGTGGTACCGGGCAAAGCGTATCGACAAAAAGATGGGCACGACCTTTCTCTCAACATAACGTACCAGCAGGATGATGAATTAGCTCGTATTGTAGATGTAGTGCAGCAGGAGTGGTCTAACCTAGGGGTGCATGTAAATATAACTATTGAACAAGATACGTCTACAACACCTAAATTCTTAGATACACATCAATACGATGTACTTCTTTATGGGATAAACATAGGAGCAGACCCTGATTGTTTTGCATATTGGGATTCAAGCCAAATTGACAAAAAGACTCCTATTCATCTTAATCTTTCTGAATATTCTTCCAAGGTTGCCGATCTTGCAATTGAAGGAGCAAGAATTAATACAGATATCGACCTGCGTGCAGCTAAATATCAGCCATTCCTTCAAGCTTGGCAAAGTGATGCTCCCGCGATTGGTCTTTATCAACCGAGATATTTATATATTTCAAATCAACAAGTATATGGATATGACCCACAAACCCCTCTTAACGTGCCAGCTGACAGATTCAACAATGTCAACGAGTGGATGGTTAATACCGTGCGAACAAAAGATCAGTAATTGGGTACCACCAAGGATTCCACTTATGATATTATTAATCTGTAAATTGAGGGAAAAAAATAATGAGTAAGGCTAGCGATTACTTACAAAATCATCTAGAAGGAGAGGTTGTTGCTTCGGTTGACGTAAGGGAGTATTTCTCGACAGATGCAAGTATTTTTAAAGTTATTCCTCAGATGGTAGTTTATCCTCGAACGGCACAAGATGTAAGAAAGGTAGCACGATTTACTTGGCAACTAGCAGAGCGTGGTAAAGTAATTCCAATTACCGCGAGGGGAGGTGGAAGTGATTTAGGGGGAGGCGCAATTGGCGCTGGCATTATTTTGGCTTTTCCAGCACATCTAAATAAAATATTGACCCTCGACTCTAGCAGAGGGATAGTAACTGTGCAGGCGGGACTTAATTTTGGACACCTGCAACAAACATTGCAAACACATGGCCTTCATCTACCACCAGCTCCAGCATCTTCAGAGTATTCAACAATTGGAGGGGCGCTTGCTAACAATGTTTCTTCTGATCAATCTGTTAAATATGGGGTAATGAAAGACTATGTTCGACAGCTAAAAGTTGTGCTTGCCAACGGAGAGATAATTGAGGTAAAAAAACTTTCAAAAAAGGAAGTAAATAAGAAGATGGGTGAATCTACATTCGAAGGAGAAGTGTATAGGGCGCTCTCTGGACTACTCGCCGATCACAAGGAACTCTTAAAATCAAAAAGAAATGCTACTTTGAACAATGCTGGTTATGATATTAAAAATATAATGAGTAAAGATGGATCTATAGATCTTTGCCAGCTATTTGTTGGATCACAGGGAACGCTTGGAATTATAACTGAGGCTATCGTTGAGGCGGCTTCCTATAACCCAAAAAAATCATTAGCCTTAGGTTATTTTGATGACTACGAAAAAGCTGGACAGGCAATTGTTGAGCTCAAAAAACTCATACCTTCATCACTTGAAATTGTCGGAGGTAGTTTATTGTCATTTATTCACAAAAATTCTCCTAATCTACTCAAAGGAGTACTTTTGGGAGATAATACTGCTCCTAAATCTATCATTTTTGTTCAATTTGATAATAGGGCATCCCGGACTCAACACTTGCAAATTAGAAAAGCAAAAAAAATATTGCAAAAATATGCCTATAATCAACAGGTATCATTTGATTTAGTAGAACAAGAGCGATTACTTAAAATAAGAGAGAGCGCCTCGGTCGCTTTATGGGAATCACATGGGACAAAGAAAGGTTTACCAGTTATAGACGACAGCGTTGTTCCTATTAAGGCACTTCCAGAATTTTTAAAAAAAGCAGATGAACTTTTCGCCGCTAATTATCTTGAGGTTCCATTGTGGGGGCATGCAGGCGATGGTAATATACATATGCAACCTTTCTTTGATTTAAACGAAGTTGGTGACAGACAGAAAATGATAAAAATAATGGAAGAATTTTATCGACTAGTCGTTTCTTTCGATGGATCAATTTCTGGAGGCTATAATGACGGAAGGGTCCGTGGTCCATATTTAAGGCTTCAGTATGGTGAAGAGATGTACCAGGTTTTTAGAAAAATTAAACAAATATTTGACCCTTATAACACATTAAACCCAGGCGTAAAAGTTGATGTGCTTGAGAAGGATTTACTTCAAAACATGCGACAAAACTACTCGCTCTCTCATTTTTACACTTATTTACCAAGAAACTAGTAACTGTAACTTGAGTTTTGGGCATATTTTAGGTACTATATGGAGCGTATCGCATTTTTGCGCGAGTGGTGAAATTGGTATACACGCTACCTTGAGGTGGTAGTGGCCGAAAGGCTGTGGAGGTTCAAGTCCTCTCTCGCGCACCACGCGCACAAATTAT
>Ga0214200_1000051_pt1 | contig 30572 bp, 31 predicted proteins | sample TroBogEpilimnion_7_FD_153038 | JGI IMG/M metagenome (GOLD analysis project Ga0214200, IMG submission 153038) | Freshwater microbial communities from Trout Bog Lake, WI - 23OCT2008 epilimnion | ecosystem: Environmental > Aquatic > Freshwater > Lake > Epilimnion/Euphotic zone | place: Trout Bog... | reverse complement strand
GAGAATTTTTGGTGGCGAAAAGATAGCCAATCTTATGGATAGACTTAAAGTTGACGAAGACATGCCTTTAGAAAATCGTGTCGTAAGCAAGAGCCTTGAAGGTGCCCAGAAAAAAGTAGAAGGTTTTAACTTTGATTCTCGAAAAAATGTCGTTAAATACGATGATGTCATGAATAGACATCGTAAAGCTACGTACGAGACGAGACGTGCACTTCTTGAAAATGCCAACATCGCAGACCGCATCAAGCAATTCATCAAAGAGGAATCTATATCACTCAGCGTACTGTTAGGTAATGATAAAAATTTTGAAAAAACAGTTACAGAAGTATTTCCATTTGATGAAGAAACCTTAAGTAGACTGTTTGATGCTGAAGCAGATAAATTCTCAACTGTTTTAGAACAGGAAGCGCTTGAACTCTATGAATCGAAAGAAATGACTTTTAGTCCTGATCTTATGCGTGAAATTGAAAGGGATATTTATTTTCAAATATTAGATAATCTTTGGATGCAGCACCTTGAAGATATGGAACATCTTCGCGAGGGTATTCACTGGGCTAGTGTAGGGCAACGCGATCCACTGGTTGAATATAGAAGGCGCGGTCAGGCAATGTTTGAGGCGATGCAGCATGTATTACGACGTGAAGTGCTTAGGAATATCATGCATGCTGTACCTATGACCGAGCACTTAGATCATATGCATGATACGGAGTTGACGCGAGCAGCAAAAAATTCGATAGATAATGCCGCAAATATAACAGAAGCCGAAATAATTTCTGAGAACTCATTTAAAGTTAAAAAAACAACCCTTAAGGGTAGTAGCACTAAGAAGAAAAAGGATGCCCGAAAAGCGCAGCGACAAAACAGAAAAAAGAATAGGAGATAAAAAAAATGAAGCAGTTTGCGAAGGCTGTTGAATTATCTAACGGAGCAAATGGCATATTAATTGATGTTCCTTATTCAAGTGTAGTCTGCTTCGAGATTTATTTTATGGCAGGCGATTATTTATCGCCAAAGGGCAAAATGGATACTGCTCACCTGATGGAACACCTAATACTCGACGCAAATAAAAAATTTAGAAAAGCAACCGATTACAGCAAAGAATTTGTTAAAAACGGGGCATATCAGAATGCTTCAACGGGTTCTTATCATATGACCTATGTTGCAGAATGCGCTGAATTTGAGGCTGAACGAATATTTGATTTGCTATTGCTCGCAATTGAAGAACCGTTATTTTTAGAAAAAGAATTTAAAACTGAAAAAGAAAATGTCCGTGAAGAATTAATGAGTCGAATGAATGATCACGACGTAGAATTGAGTTTAGTTTCAGGCCAAAAACTAGGTCTTGTGGAGTTGCCGTACAGGCAACGACTAAAAGAATTAGACGCAATTGAGCTTAAAGATATTAAAAAACATTATAACGATACTCATACATCATCAAATATGAGGTTTATTATTTCTGGTGCTATTAAAAAAAGAGAAAAAAGCTTACTAGATCGATTAAAGGTTTTAAAAATAAAGAATGGTAATGGAAGAATACCACTATTGAGTGAGCCACTTCTGCAACACAATAAACCAATAATTGTAAAAGACGAAAGCATTGATAATATTTTTTATCGCTGGGACTCTTCAATGGAAAATCGATTTACGATTGAAGAATCCCAAGCTTTTAATGCATTTAGTACTATTTTGTTGGGCACAATGCACTCCAGAATTTATGGCAAAGCGAGAGAAAGGGGACTTGTATATGGAATAGATTACGGTACCTATTTCAGTAAAAATAACCAATTTTTTTCTATTTCGGGTGAGGTTTCGGCGACTAATATTGATGAACTTTTTCTCATAATACCAAAAGAGTTAAAAAGAATGGCAAATGGCGATTTTACTGAAAAAGAGCTTGAAGAAGCTAAATCTACTCTACTCGGTGATTTACAGAGAAAATACCAGACGGCATGGTCAATTATTGGCGCCTATGCCAATCCCTTTTTATATGAAAATCGAATTGAAAATTTCGACGAACTTCCGAAAATGATAAATAATATTACTTCAACCGATATTATTTCAGTTGCAAATAAATTTTTGAAAAAAGATTCAAAATGGGTACTATCTTTTTTGGGAAATATTAGTGAAAAAAAAGCAGATGAATTGTATTCAAAGTTTAATAGTATATATTTGTAAAAATGGAATAAAAAAACAGAATGAATACACAACTCTTGGTCCTTCAGAATAATTTTTCAGCCGCATATAGGCAGTTAGAGATTGATTCTAAAAAAGAAATTTTAGATAAATTAATAAAAAAGAGCGAACAAGCTAATTACTGGGATGACCCCATAAAAGCACAGTCTATTTCCAAGAGAATATCAAAAATTAAGCAACTAATTGAACCTTGGATAAGAATTAAAAATGAACTTGAAGAAATAATTAATTTAGTTGAGATGCGTGATGATTCATTGCAGTCTGAGATTAATAAATTGATCGATGTCTTATCGGAAAAATTTGATTCTCTTCAAAATGATTTGCTATTTACGGGAGCGTATGATGATCATGATGTTTTGATGAGTATTTATGCGGGCGCCGGAGGAACTGATGCGCAAGACTGGGCACAAATGGTTTTTAGGATGTATAGCAGATGGGCCGAAGAAAAGAACTTTCGATTAACAATTATTGATCAATCCAACGGGGAAGAAGCAGGAATAAAAACGGTTACTTTTTCGATTGAGGGTGAACATGCCTATGGGCTCTTGAGGGGCGAAGCGGGGGTGCATAGACTTGTTAGATTGAGTCCTTATAATTCAGACAATCTGAGACAGACAAGCTTTGCTAAAGTTCAGGTTGTTCCCGAAATTGAAAATGATGGCGAAGTTGATCTTGATGAAAAAACCTTAAAAATAGATGTTTATCGGGCAGGTGGGCATGGAGGACAAAGTGTCAACACCACTGATAGTGCAGTTAGAATTACACACATTCCAACTGGAATTACGGTAGCGATTCAAAATGAACGCTCTCAGTTGCAGAACAAAGAAACTGCGCTAAAAATTTTAAAATCTCAATTATTACAGCTGAAGATTGAGCAGCATCAGGAAAAAATATTCAATATCAAGGGGCCTAATTTATCTGCAGAATGGGGAAACCAAATTCGCAATTATGTGCTTCATCCCTATAAACAAGTAAAAGATACTCGAACCAAATTTGAATCATCCAACCCAGAAGAAGTCCTTAATGGTAAGTTAGACCCTTTCATTTATTCATACTTAAAATCTACACTAACCACAACAGAATAAATTTCAAAGGTCTCGATTATTGGGATATTTTGCTATAATCAAAAGCAGAATGATTCTTTTAGATCGCGTAACAAAAAATTATAACAAAAGAGGTACTGCACTCAAAAGTATCTCACTTCATGTAGAGCCAAAAGAATTCGTAATTATTGTTGGCCCAAGCGGTGCAGGAAAGTCCACTCTTTTGAAATTACTAACTAGAGAAGAGAAGCCTACATCAGGAAAAATTATTGTAGGGGGAATTGACTATGAGACTCTAAAGGATAGAAAAATACCACTTTTAAGAAGAAAAATAGGTGTCGTTTTTCAAGATTTCAAGCTACTCCCTAATAAGAATGTGTATGAAAATGTGGCTTTTGCACTAGAAGTGGTTGGTATGGGAAATAAAGAGATTGCTCGCACTATACCAAAAGTATTAGATATCGTTGGTTTAACAGGAAAAGAATCAAGTTATCCGTCTGAGCTTTCAGGCGGAGAGCGTCAACGAGTTGCTATTGCGCGCGCTATAGCACGGCAACCTAAGATTTTAATTGCCGACGAGCCTACGGGAAATCTCGATGCTGATCACGCTTGGGACGTTATAAGGGTGCTTGAAAAAATTAATAAATACGGCACGACTGTTATTTTAACAACGCATAATCAGGAAATTGTAAATAAACTCAAAAGAAGAGTCATAACAATTCGTGATGGCCAAATTGTCAGTGATAAATCAGGAGGGAAATATAAGTAATGGACAGAAGATTGATTGGATTGAGGCGTGTTACTATTTCCGGAATTAAGAATTTTTTTAGAAATTCTTGGCTCACCATTGCGGCAACTGCTGTTATGGTTGTGTCGCTGACCATTATAGCTTCGGCAGTAGTTTTGAATGTGACGGCTAAAAATGCAATATCGGAATTATCAAAAAATCTTCAGATATCTATTTATTTAAAAGATAGTGCAAGTCAGGATAGTATTAACCAATTAACGAAAGAATTGAAATCCAATAAAGCCGTCTCGTCAGTTACATATATCTCTAAAGCAGAAGCGCAGAAACAATTTAACACGACATTTCAATCTGATCCAACTTTAGTAGCTGGACTTCAAATATTAGGTACAAATACTTTACCTTCATCTCTTGAGGTGAGCTTAACAGATTTGAGCCAAATTAATAATGTAGGTACCGTGCCAAGCCAGTCTAAATATAATGACACGGTTGACAGTGTCACCATAGGAAAAACAGACGTTAAGAAAACTATTGATCGCGCAGCATCAGCTCAACATTTTATTACTCTCACAAGTATCGTATTGGCAATTATTTTTGGGATTGTTAGTATGCTTATTATTTTCAATACTATCAGGATGGCAATTTTCACTCGTGGTGATGAAATTAAAATTATGAAGCTAATCGGAGCAACGCCTACCTTTATTAGGGGTCCCTATCTAATTGAGGCTAGTATGTATGGACTTATCGCCGGATTAATTTCGAGTGGGTTAGTCTTATTAGGGATTTTTACTATGGGTATAAAGATCTCAAACCAAGTAGAATTTACTAAAACGTACAATTATTTTACGAGTGCTAGAATTATAGTTGCTATGATATTCGGATTGGTGGTATTGGGAATTTTTGTAGGAGTTTTTTCAAGTTTGCTCGCTATGAAAAAGCACCTTCGGCTTAAGACTTGGTAGGTAGTCTAATTGACCAAAGAGATTATGTTTGTTAGTCTATTAGTGGAATGTACTAAATTGTATCTACTCTATAAATTTATGAATAAAATAAATAAAAATCACAAAAAAATTATCCTGAGTATTTTGGCTCTACTAATTATTGCTGGAGCGCTTTTGTTGCCTCAGGAAAACTCATCAGCAAGTAAGCTTAGCGATTTACGAGCTCAAAATGCAAGCATAGTTGCCGCGATTAATGACAGTAATCAGCAGCTCCAAGGATTGACCGACAAAGCGAACACATTACAAAGTCAAGTAGCTTTTATGAATGCCCAAATAGATAGTATCCAGGCTCAAATTAGTGCGACTAAGGCTAAGATAAGTGCCCTTCAAGTAAGTTTGGACCAAGCGCAAACAAATTTGGACAATCAAAAAATTGTGCTTCAGGCAAGTATAGATATGCTTTATAAAAGTTCCGGTGCATCAACCGTTGAATTATTAATCGGAAGCGATAGTTTTACAAAATTTGTCGATAGTCAGACGTATTTGCAGAAACTTAAAGATGGAATTACAAGCTCGGTGCAGAAAATAGTACAGCTTAAAGCACAGATTCAATCTCAACAAGATGATCAGAAGCAATTACTAGATCAGCAATCAGCTCAAAAACTGCAGCTTCAAACTAGTCAAAATCAAATTTCATCTCTGCTTGCGACAACCCAGGGTCAAGAATCGTCTTATCAGCAACATCTCGCAGACTTAAGAGCACAAGAACAGCAAGTTCTTGGGGCCATTGCAGTACAAATGGCAGCCTCGGGTACGGTGCTTATCAGCAGTGATGGTTCTAACGGGGGATATCCAGCATATCTTGCAAATGCACCACAGGATTCTTTAATAGATCCATGGGGTATGTATAACAGAGAATGTGTCAGCTATGCCGCCTTCAAGGTAGCTCAATCCGGTAGAACTATGCCTTACTGGGGCGGAGTAGGCAATGCTGAACAATGGCCTGATGATGCTCGTGCTGATGGAATTCCTGTTGATAGAAACCCTCAAGTAGGAGATGTGGCAATTGCAGCGCCCTCAGTTTATTCGCCAATTGGTCATGCAATGTATGTAGAAGCGGTAAACGGTAGAGAAGTGACTATAAGTCAGTATAACTGGCTCATTAATGGGCAGTGGGGTCTTTGGAGCGAGATGACACTTTCGGCGGATAATTCTCTTCTGGGTCCAATGCAATTTATACATTTTCCATATTAGCTAAACGTTTTTTTGGCTAAAGTTAGCTAAATATCTGCTATAATCTAAGGAATACATGGGAAAAAAAACATATAAAAAATTACTTTTAGCCTACGAGAGTCATCGTAGGTTTTACGTAATAATTTGTTCAGTTGCAGTTTTTGGTTTGACATTCTTCTCAGGCCTTCAGATTGGAAAAGGAAATTGGGAAATAAATTATTTTAACAATAATAAACAAAACAGCAACTTACCTGACTCACTAGACTATTCATCCGTAAATCAAGTATACAGAGAGCTGAAACAAAAATACGATGGAAAACTTGATATCAATAAGCTAATGGTGGGGTTGAAGCAAGGGCTAGTTTCCGCAGCCGGAGACCCCTATACAACTTATTTTGATTCTTCGCAGGCACAAGATTTTAATAATCAATTAAATGGCACCATAACAGGTATTGGAGCCCAATTAGGTGAACAGCAGGGAGATATTATTATTATAGCTCCGATTGCAGGTTCGCCAGCTGATAAGGCAGGACTTAAACCTCAGGATGCTATTATAAAAATTAATGATGCATCTACTTCTGGTATGAGTATAGATCAGGCAATTTCTCTTATTAGAGGTAATCCTGGCACTACTGTAAAACTAACTATACTTAGGGGTTCACAGAACATCGATTTTTCTATTGTTAGGCAATCAATTACAATTCCAAGTGTCACTTCTAAAATGTTATCAGCAAATATCGGATATATTCAGATTAGTCAATTCGGTGATGATACTGCTAAGCTGGTAGATTCTGCAGCATCTTATTTCAAATCCCAACACGTTACTTCAATAATCCTAGATTTAAGGGATAATCCTGGTGGATATCTCGAAGCGGCAGAAAGTGTATCGGATGAGTGGTTAAAACAAGGCGAAACAGTTGTTATTAAAAAAACAAACAATATAGTTACTGAAACCTATGCTGCACCCCAAGACGGGCAATTAGTCGGAGTGCCAACAGTGGTTTTAATAAATGGCGGAAGTGCAAGTGCAAGTGAAATCACAGCAGGAGCTTTAGCAGATAATAACGCTGCTATTACGATGGGTTCCAAATCATTTGGTAAGGGTAGCGTGCAGGAATTTAGTAATTTTGCAAATGGGGAAATGCTTAAAATAACAGTTGCTCACTGGTTTACTCCACAAGGTAAAACAATAGATAAAACTGGGCTTAATCCTATTAAAAATGTTCCTATTACCGACGCACAAATTGCCGCAGGCCAGGATGTGCAACTCCAAGCCGCGGAAGACTATTTGAATTCTAGATAATTTTATATTGCCACGAGGCTTGCACATACAATATGTTTGGCATAAGATGAAAGCATAAATGGAATCAAATTCAAAAAAAATTTTAATTGTTGAAGATGATGATAGCCTCGCTGGAATTTATGAAGTTCGTTTAAGTAATGAGAGTTATTCATTAAATCGAGTAACGAATGGTGAAGATGCTTTGGCGGCTGCTATTGATTTCCAGCCAGACCTTATTCTATTGGATATCATGATGCCAAAAGTAAGTGGATTTGATGTTTTAGACATTTTAAAAAATACTCCTGAAACAGCACATATAAAGATTGTTATGTTGACTGCGATGGGGCAAGAGTCAGACAAAAAACGTGCACTCGAACTAGGGGCTGATGATTATCTTGTTAAATCTCAGGTACTCATTGCTGATGTACTTGATAGAATCAAAAAACAATTGCAATAAAAAAGGTCTCCGGAGTGGGAGACCTTAGCGCTGTCGCTACAAAATTATTCAACAACTACTTCAGTTCTTCGAACAGTTTTTCCTGTAAATTTTCTAGATGCTCTTTGTTTAAAAGAAACAATTCCGTCTTTTGCTGCATGAATAGTAAAATTTCTACTCATAAAAGTACCATCACCTGCAATTTTTGTCTGGCCGACCTGGCGAATAATAACCTCGCCTGTTCTAACTTTTTGGCCACCAAAACGCTTAACACCAAGTCTCTGGCCTGGGCTGTCGTGATTATTTTTACTAGTTCCACCTGCTTTAACGTGTGACATCTTATTTCCTCGTGAGTATTACTAATTCTCTTGCTACTATTTGATCTGGTCGAAAGTAAAGTAAATCATTTGAATTTACTTTTTCTAAAGCTATTCGATTGTACCCTAATTCATTTAATTGGTCAAGAACTGGAAGATGTAGAAATTGATTGTTTTCAATTCTCCATGCTGGTACAGCTACGCAGATTCTTGAATCTTTGTCTAATTGCTTATATAAATTCTTTAGGAATTTTTTGTGCAATATGTTTACTGAATCAACAATTTCTCTTAAATATAGGTTTTTAGGAATATTAGATAGCGGTTTTCCAAGATAAGTTTCAGTGGCAACGCAATTGAACTGATCCCATACTTTTGAAGTTGCGTCTCCTTGCTCAACCGTAATTGCCTGCTGGCTCATGTTATATTTTTTCTCTAACCAATCCATATTACCGCGTGAATATTCAACCATTCTTTCTTCGAGGTCAGTACCCATGACCACAGGACAACCCATTACCAGGGCCTCTTGTAATAAAACGCCGGTTCCACAAAATGGGTCTAATAGTTGGATAGTTTTTAACTCTTTTTCCCCTACGGCAAGATTAATTATTGTTTGGGCAAGTTTTGGTGGAAGCATACCAACGAATGCATCCCTATAAGGTCGCGCTTGATCTCTGGCGGTATACGCTTCAATATCTTGTTCTTGTGTCGTTTTCGCAATTAATATTGATTCATTTTTTTTCACTAGAACGATTTCAAGTCCTTTTGTTGCATCAGTAAGATTATTATGAATAATTTGTGCGCTCGAGATTTCCTCATGTTTGTTTGGAATTATTCTTATAGAATAGCTTTCTTTTTTTAGATTCTTTTTAATTGCAAGTGCCAATTTTGTTAATTGATTTGTGTTGATGCCGATACCATGAGAACTTATCCCTAAATTAATTTTTGAATCAATTCCATTATCGTTAATATGCTTACTAACAATCTCAGTGATTAAGTACTCTAAATCATTGATTTTTGAAAAGGGGACTTCTTTTTCAATTTTAGTAATTTTGATCACCGAACCAAGTCTTCGTAAATTAAAAGAATCAAGAGTCAAATCAGACACAAGAAATTTACTCCAAATGAACAATATATGCGCCGCTCCATAGACTGATTCAATCTCAGCAATTCCTAGCTTGGGTTGTCTTCCCAGAAAAAGTAATGATTTCATGTTTAAATGATTATAACTGGATAGGGTATACTAAGTCCAAGCAATATGTTAAGTAATAGATTAAAACTGATTGTGAATGTTATTACCTTCTTTGCGTTTGCTTTTGTTATTTATACTTCTTGGCCGCAAATAACAAATGGTTTTAAAGAAATGAGTGGAGCAAAAGCATCTATCATTTTACTCATGATTCCTTTGCAGCTTATAAATTTTTATTCGGTTGCTGAACTATATAGAAGCTACTTCAAGCAGACTGGTGAGACACTATCGCGAAAATCTATGTATCGCGTAGCGCTTGAACTTAATTTCATAAATCATGTCTTTCCTAGCGGAGGTGTAGTTGGTTTTTCGTATCTATCATTACGTCTTAAGCAGTATGGAATTGCATCATCAAGATCTACATTAGCGCAGGTAATGCGTTTTGCGTTAACCTTTGTGTCTTTTCTCATTATTTTATTTTTAGGAATGATCTTGCTTAGTTTTGGCAGTGGAAAAAGCCATAGTGGAGTAACGCTTTTCATTGGCCTCTCTATTACATTCCTTACTCTTTTTGGGGTAGTGATCGGAACATTTATTATCAGCGATAAAAAAAGAATTAAGACGTTTACAGCATTTTTGCCCAGCATATTAAACAGCGTTCTCCGTCCCTTTAAAAAAGGCAAAAATACTATTGATTTATCAAGATTAGAAAAGCTTTTTGATGGTCTTAACAAAGATTATATTTTAATTGCTAAGGACTGGCGTAAACTTAAGGTGCCTTTTTTCTGGTCACTTATGATGAATCTATCTGAAGTCGGTACAGCATACCTGGCCTATGTGGCACTTGGACATCTTGTAAATCCCGGTGCAGTAATACTTGCATATGCTGTGGCGAGTTTTGCAGGCCTAATATCAATCCTCCCGGGCGGTATTGGCATTTACGAAGCTCTCATGACTGGTACACTGGCTGGGGCTGGCGTTCCCAAAGCATTGGCGCTTTCTGCGACGCTAATATATAGAATTTTAACCATGGTAATTTTCTTACCTATTGGATTTATTTATTATCAAATAGCACTAAGAAAAGGGCAGGCTGAAATCCCGAGTCGTGATGCAAGCAGAGTTGATTTTATCCCCAAGTGATTTTGTAGCAATTACAAATGAAACATTAGAGTACGCTCTTGGAATTGTAAGTATAGAGGGTGAAATTTCTAATTTTAGGATTAGCAAGAATAAATGGCTTTATTTTGATGTAATTGACGAGGAATCAAAGGTTAGTTTTTTTGGAACAATATATCATCTCCCAGGTGCTCTTGAAAACGGTATGGTTGTTAAAGTTAGCGGTAGGCCGCATCTTCATAATAAATTTGGGTTTTCTATTAGCGTCCAAACAATCACTCCTAGCGGAGAAGGTACCATTAAAAAGCTTCTCGATGCTTTGAAGTTGAAGCTTGAAAAAGAAGGGCTTTTTAGCGATGAGCGTAAGCGATCAATTAAATATCCACCTCGAAAAATCGGCTTAATCACATCATTACAGTCAGCGGCTTATGCGGATTTTATAAAAATAGTAAACGCACGATGGCCATATATAACTGTTGAAGTTTGTAATGTATTAGTTCAGGGTAGCGGCGCTTCGCTAGAGATCGTTGAAGCAATAGATTACTTTAATGATTTAAGAAGTGATATCGAAGTATTAGTGATTATTAGAGGAGGTGGCTCTGAAGATGATCTCAGCGCTTTTAATGATGAACGAGTTGTGAGAAGAATCGCAAGTAGTAGAATACCTACACTCGTTGCAATTGGTCACGAAATTAACTTAAGCTTAGCTGAATTGGTAGCTGATAAACGCGCCTCAACACCAAGTAATGCTGCTGAATTACTTGTGCCTGATCTTCCGTTCGAAAGAAAGTATTTACAACAATCCAATGTCTTACTCGTTGAATATTTAAATGCACCGTTTAAGGAAGAAGAATTGAAACTAGATCAGCACAGCCACACCCTACGACGAAATTTACAAACTATTTTCGAAACAGAAAAACAAAAAATAAATAGTTTTAAAGAAATTTTAATTGCTTATAATCCAAATAATGTCCTTAGAAGAGGATATAGTTTAGTAAAAAAAGAAGGAAAAATAATAAATATAGGTAAACTTAAAATTGATGATGTTATATCAATCACTACCTATCGTTCTGATATAGAAGCGCGCATATTAACTATAAAGAAATCTAGAAAGGAATAAAGATGCCTAAAGCTAATTTTGATTATTCGCACAAGAAACAGGAGCTAGAAGATCTCATGCAATGGTTCGAGAGCGACCAAGTGAGTATTGAGCTTTCTATAAAAAAATATGAAGAAGCAAGAAAGATTATTAATGAATTAGAGGAGTATCTATCTGATAAGAAAAAATCGATAGAACTTATTATTAAAAAAGGGAGAAATGATTAGGTGCTGCTAATTGTTGCAATCTTTTTCTTTGTATGTTTTTCCCTCGTTATATTTTTCGGTGCACCATATCTACCGACTCTTAAAAAAGAGAAAATAGCAGCAATTGAATTATTGGCACTAAAGAAGGGTCAACTTTTATTGGAGCTCGGCTCTGGTGACGGCAGGATGCTTAAACAGATGGCAAAAAGAGAAGTATATTGCATAGGATACGAGATTAACCCAATTCTTGTTATCATATCTAGAATTATTTGCTGGCCTCAGAGGCAATTTATAACTATTAAATGGGCTAATTTTTGGTCAGAAGAGCTTCCTGATGCAGATGGCATCTACGTTTTTTTGATTGAAAGGTACATGGAAAAATTGAACGAAAAAATTAGCAATAGAAAAAATAGCAAACCAATAAAACTCGTAAGTTATGCATTTGAAGTTCCAAAAAAGAAATATGTCCAAAAAAAAGCAGCACTTTACCTGTATCAATATTAATAATTTTAAAATAATACTTAAAAACTAATACTAATTTATGGTAGCATAAGAATAATGCAACCAGATTTCGATTCACAGAACATAGTTAAGCAGCCCTACATTCCTCCGACAGGCCAAAATGCCAATTCGCAGGGAACCCTACCTACGAAAAAGAACAATTCTTTATCAATTGTAATTTATGCATTTCTAGGAGTTATTACAATAGCGTTACTTATCTTTGGATTAACGTCTTTTACAAAAATGAATAAATATAAAAATAATGTAAATGCACTTATTAATGCAGCTGTTAATACTGCTGTGCAGAATACACAAGCCTCTGATGATGCAAAATATCAAACTGAAGCAAAGTCTCCTAATAAAACATACATTAGTCCATCCGCAGATGGTTCAGTGAAAATTGTTTATCCTAAGACATGGAGTGCGTACATTATTGAGTCCCAACAAAACTCAAGTCCTGTTAATGCATATTTTTATCCAAATTTTGTACCCGATGTCGCTAACCAAGCGAATATATTCAGTTTGCGCATGCAAGTTATTAATACTCCCTATTCGCAAATTATGGATCAATTTACCGGTCAAGTCTCGGGTGGCACGATAAAAATTGCTGCATATATTCCGAAAAATGTGCCTTCCGTGACAGGATCTATAATTACTGGCGATGTAGATTCAACAGAACCTAATACTTCTGGCACGTTGGTAGTTCTTCCACTGAGGGATAAAACCATCGAGCTTTGGTCTGAAAATACTGCTGCGCAAGATGATTTAAATGCTATCGTGCTTCCAAATCTCACATTTACCCCTTAGGGTCATGATATAATAAGTTATTATAGTGTTTGCTGGGGTAATTAATTTATTTTATGTCGTCTAATTATTTAGAAAAAGATAACAATATGTCTCTGTTATTGTATGATTTGCAAATTCGTTTTTTGCAAATTAAAGCAATTGCAGAGTCTAATCCTATGGATAGTTCAGTACAACAAAACACAGTATTGCTTAGTAAAAATGCTCTTATGATGATTGACTATGTGGCGTTTGCGATAAATACTCTTCAGTCTGAGCTGCCGCTTACCAGTATTTCGGCATCGGCACTTGCTCAAGATGTAGCGCATGATTTGTATAAATTAGCACAAGCCTACAATGTTGAAATAGAACTTGATACATCAAAAAAACTTGAGCCAATTTACGCCAACGAAGCGGCGGTCAAGGGAGCTTTATTTGGGCTAGCCTCAAGCCTTATTTCAGCTCAGCAAGATAACTCAAAAAGAACACGTTTCGTTATTGCAGCCCAACAAACAGCACCAAATCTCCAAAGAATTGGGGTCTATTCAGCTGATGCTCATATTCAAAAAGAATCTATAAGAAAGGTGGGCCATCTAAGTCAAGCGGCTCGAGCTTCAGCTCCAAAAGACATGCATAATTCGGCCATCGGCCTACTTATGTCGAATCATTTAGTAGAGGCATTGGGGAGTGAATTAAAGAACTTTACACATAAAAAACAAAAGGGAATTGGATTTTATTTACCTTTATCCGGGCAATTAACGTTTATTTAATGCAAGTCTATGAATGTATTAATCATTGAACCTGATGTTATTTTAGCTAAGGCATATCAAGGAGCGCTTACTGACGCAGGAATGAGCGTTTCTATAGCTCAAAATGCGCAAAGAGCAATTTCAATCATTGACGACCTAAAGCCCTCAGTAATTATTTTAGAATTACAATTGGCCGGACATAGTGGTATTGAATTTCTTCACGAATTTAGGAGCTATGAAGACTGGACGCCGATAAAGGTAATTGTCCACAGTGGAGTTCCCAGAACGTCCCTGAATCTTGACTCTAGAATATGGCAGCAGCTTGGCATTTATAAATATTTATATAAAGCAACAACAAGTCTTAATAAGCTCGTGGATTCAGTGAAATCAGTTAATTATGAAAATTCCTAAAAGTACTCAAGGAATTGTTTTGTCACGCATTAATTACGGCGAGGCAGATCGTATACTCACCATTCTTACTCGAGATTATGGCAAAGTGAGTCTTATAGCAAAAGGAACTAGGAGAGAGAAAAGTAAGCTTGCTGGTGGGATTGAGCTTTTTTCGATTAGTGAAATAAGTTTTATTGAGGGAAAAAGTGATATGGGAACTCTTACTTCTGCTAGATTGAATAATCAATACAATAGTTTTTTCAATGATTTAAATAAAATTGAATTCGGATATAATTGCCTCAAACTAATAAATAAATATACTACCACAGAGACTGGAGTGGAGTATTTCCATCTCTTGAGACAACTTTTTGAAGCACTTGATAATCGAAAATTATCGATTGAAGCCGCAATGGTTTGGTGGGCAGTGCAATTAAGTAATGTAACCGGTCATTCCATTAATATCGAAGTAACAATTGAAGGCAAACCCTTTAATGAGAAGAGTAATTATTCGTTTGAATATGAGATGGCTGGTTTCAAAGTTCTTCCAGAAGGACAATTTTCATCCGAGCATATAAAATATTTACGACTTGCTTTACTGAAAGGTCCCGAATGGTTAGCACGCGTAAAAGGGGGTGACGTAATTGCGCAATCTATGGCCCCTTATTTAAACAGTTTTGTAGAATATCAATTTTAAACATATAATAAATGAATGATAAAAAATAAAACTAATCTTGAAGATATTGTTAGTTTAGCCAAGAGAAGAGGATTTATATATCAGGGTAGTGAAGTCTATGGTGGCATATCCGGCTTTTACGATTATGGTCCACTTGGTGTTTCTCTCAAAAGAAATATTACTAATCTATGGTGGCGCATGTTTGTAGATGGAAGAGATGATATTCTCGGCGTAGATGCAGCGATAATAATGAATCCAAAAGTATGGCAAGCCAGTGGCCACGTTGATACTTTTACGGATCCACTCGTAGAATGTAAAAACTGTAATTCTCGATTTAGGGCTGATAAAATAGATATCTCAAAATGTCCAGATTGCGGCAAAACAGGAAGTTTCGGCGAAGCCAAGATGTTCAATATGATGTTTAAGACAAATGTTGGGCCAATTGATACTGAAGAATCAATAGCATATTTAAGACCCGAAACAGCCCAGGGTATTTTTACAAATTATAAGAATATAGTCGATACAATTTATCCAGATATACCTTTTGGGATTGCTCAGATTGGAAAAGCTTTTAGGAATGAGATCAGCCCAAGAGATTTTATTTTCAGGGTAAGAGAACTCGAACAAATGGAGATAGAATATTTCGTTCACCCAGATGAATGGCAGAAATCTTTTGAAAAATGGAGAACGGATATCCATGAATGGTTTAAGACGCTGGGATTGGATAGTGCAAAAATACACGAATTGGATGTTCCAGAGAATGATAGAGCACATTATAGTAAGAGAACAATAGATTTTGAATATGAATTCCCTATTGGCAAAGAAGAACTTATGGGGCTTGCATATAGGACAGATTTTGATCTTTTGAATATTCAAAAAGCTACAGGAAAATCAATGGAATATATTCAAAAGGGAAGTAATGATAAGTTTATTCCACACGTGATCGAACCAAGTTTTGGAGTCGAAAGAGTGATGATGGCGGTCCTTGCTGAGGCATATACAGAAGATGAAATTAATGGAGATAAAAGAATATTTTTAAAATTACCGCCAGATTTAGCACCAATAAAATTTTGCGTCAGCCCACTATTGAAAAATAAGCCAGAGCTTGTAACCAAGGCAAGAGAGGTCTATTCAAAATTACAAAAAAAATACCAAAATGTAATGTGGGATGATAACGGTAATATAGGAAAGCGATACAGAAGGCAGGATGAGATAGGCACCCCTAAGTGTGTAGTTATAGATTTTGATACATTAGTTGATGAAACGGTTACAGTAAGAGATAGAGATACTACAAAACAAAAAAGGGTTGCTATTAAAGATTTGTAATCATGAAAAATAAGAATGTAATTGTTACCACTGAAAAGATGGTATATGGAGGACAGGCTCTCGCAACACTTGAAGATGGAAAAAAATGTTTTATTTGGGGCGCCCTCGACAATGAAAGGGTGGAAATTCAAATAACAAAAAACAAAAAAGACTGGTGCGAGGCTTTAGTAGTAAATGTAATTGAAGAAAATCAAAAGAGAATCGTCCCTCATGATACACGGACTTTTATGTCAACAAGCCCTTGGCAAAATATAGATTACGCATATGAGAAAGTATTAAAAGATAACATCCTGAAAGATCTTTTTCATCGGACAAAACTAGAAATAAACTGGGATGATTTTTATCAAGATGATAGAAAATCGCATTATAGAAATAAAATGGAATACAATTTTTGGTTTGATAAAGAATCTCAAAAAGTTAGTCTCGCCTTGCATCAAAGGGGAACTCATCAGAAAATTGTTCTTCAGGAATCTTATATTGCTTCAAAAGAAATTAACGAAGCAGGGAAAAATATTATAGCTTTTATAAATAAAAATCAAATCCAAGCTAGGACGCTCAAGAGTGTTATTTTTAGATCAACCCAGGACGGAGAAGTTTTTGGAAGTATATTTTTGAAAGATTTAGGTTATGCTGAGAAACTCAAAAAATTTTCAAAAGAATTACAGGGTTTCGAAATAATTTTTTCCAATCCTAAAAGTCCTGCATCAGTTGCAACGGAAGTTTTAAGTAGTCATGGTGAAAATTTGTTATCAGACAATCTCATTGGCAACCCTTATCTATATACCACTCGTTCTTTTTTTCAGGTTAATGTTCCTGTTTATGAGAAAACTCTCTTAGAAGTAAAGAAAAATATCGACAAGGATGATGCCGATATCATTGATTTCTATTCTGGGGTAGGGAGTATCGGACTTAGTGTTTCCTCAAATAGAAAATTGCTATTAGTTGATAGTGATGAAGAATCCATCAATATTGCAAAAATAAATAGTGCAACTTTAAAAAATGTTAAAGTTGTGAAAGCCCGGTCAGAAGATGCGTTAGATTATATAAAAAAGGATTGCACGATAATCGTCGATCCGCCAAGAGCAGGACTCCATGCGAATGTCATAGAGAAAATACTAGTTTCAAAGCCTAGAAAAATTATATATTTGTCATGCAATCCAAGTACGCAAGCTAGAGATATAAAATTGTTGATTGATGGAGGATTTAAAATAGATTTTGCTAAAGGATATAATTTCTTTCCTAGGACTCCTCATATAGAAAGTTTAATTGTCTTAAGTGAGTTACAATAATTAAATGAAACCAAATAATTTTTTTTGGGGAGCTAGTGTGGCTAGCCACCAGGTCGAGGGTGATAATGTCAATCAATGGAGCGTATGGGAAAAAGAAGCAGCGTTAAATTTAGCAATAAACGCAAAGAGTGAATTTAATAATCTTAGCAATTGGGATGAAATCAAAAATCAAGCTGAATCACCTAACAATTATATATCAGGATTAGGCGTTGATCATTATCATCGATATAAAGAAGATTTCGACATTATAAAAAAATTAAATCTTAATTCATTTAGGTTTACTATCGAATGGTCTCGGATACAGCCCGAGGAAAACGTATGGGATCAGAAATCAATTAATCATTATAAGGATTATATAAAAGAACTAAAGAACCGCAACATAGAACCTTTTTTAAATATTTGGCACTGGACCGTTCCGATTTGGTTTGCAAAAAAAGGGGGATTTAAGAAACGAAAAAATCTGAAATATTTTAAACAATTTATTGAACGAATAAGTTCTGAAATTTTTGAAAATATTAATTATGTAATTACGTTAAATGAACCAAATGTTTATTCTATTTTTAGTTACCAGCAAGGACTTTGGCCGCCGCAAGAAAAAAATATTTTTACCGCAATCAGAGTTTATGCCAATCTTGCTAAAGCACATAAAGTTGCATGGAAAGTTATCAAAAAAAAATATCCTGCTATGCAAATTGGTGTAGCTCAGCAACTTGTTAATGTTCAGCCTTCTCGACCTGATAATATTGTTGATGAGTTTGCGGTTCACCTTATTCGTTATGGTTGGAATTGGTGGTGGTTAAATAGAATTCGCAGTTACCAGGATTTTATTGGCTTTAATTATTATTTTACAGATTACTATAGGGGTTTTAAAAAAATAACAATTAATAAACCTGCCAATGATATGGGCTGGTATATGAACCCTCAGGGGATATTACCATTGCTCCAAAGAATAAACGCGCATTACCCTAATAAACCTATCATCATAACAGAGAATGGATTGGCTGATAGTCATGATCATTACAGGAAGTGGTGGCTAAGCGAGACGATGCAAGCAATAGAAACGGCCCAAGCACAAAATATTAACTTACAAGGATATCTTCACTGGAGTTTATTAGATAATTTTGAGTGGGCTTATGGCTGGTGGCCCAAGTTTGGGCTCGTGGAAGTAAACAGGGAAGCTGACATGAAGCGAACTATTAGACCGAGTGCGCTATGGTGGGCAGACGAACTCAAAAAAACGTCAAGAGTCACCAATGAAAAAAAATCATAAAAACTCAAAAATAGTAGTGATTGGAGGGGGAACTGGCTCCTATACTCTACTCAGTGAGTTGAAGAATTTCACAAATGAAATAACCGCGCTCGTAACAATGGCTGACGACGGAGGATCTACAGGTGTTTTAAGAGACCAATATGGAGTGTTGCCGCCAGGAGATATAAGGCAATGCTTAGTGGCTCTTTCTAATTCGAGTGAACAAATCCGCTCACTATTTAATTTTCGTTTCGGGGAAGGTTCGATGGATGGACATAGTTTTGGAAACTTGTTTCTAACTGCTGTAGAAAAAATGACCCAGGATTTTGGTGAAGCAATAGCACTTGCCTCAAAAATACTTAATATTACCGGTCGTGTTGTCCCTATAACATTGGATAACACTCATCTGTTTATGCTTGATGACAATAAGGAGATCAAGGGAGAATATATTATAGGAAATAGTACTTTTAGTGGCAAAACGAGGCCCGATTTTAGGCTTCATCCACATGCCTGGATCAACCCGATAGCCAAAAAAGCAATTATGAATGCTGATGCAGTAATTATAGCCCCAGGCAACTTCTATGGCTCTATTATACCGGCTCTTATTGTAGATGGAGTACCAGAAGCATTAGCAAAAACAAAAGCATTAAAAATACAAGTCACGAATCTTGTAACCAAACCAGGCCAAACTGATGGCTGGAGTGTTTCGGAATATGCAAATGAGATTGAACGATTCATAGGTAAGAACACAATCGACTATGTAATATACAATACAAAAAAACCATCACCTTTAATGTTAAAACAGTATGCAAAAGAAAAAGAGTATCCCGTTGAATATAATATTAGAGAATTATCAAAAAAAAACTACAAATCTATTGGAGCTAATATATTAGATCTTAAAATTGCGAAAAAAAATAAAAACGACAAAATAGAACGTACATTAATTAGGCATGATTCACAAAAAATCTCTGAAATAATATTGGACATACTTTCTTCCAAAAGTATTGTGGATAAGTACCTAAAAAGATCCCATAAGTAGCGCCAGGGGAATACTTTACGAACAAACTGTGGATAACTAGTTATATTCTTTAAATTTGTATCAACAAAGTACTTGCAGTGGGTAGCTGTGGGTAGTATCCTTTCTTCAGTGGGTAAAAGTGGGTAACACCACCGAGAAACAAAAACCACTAAGCAGATAAATAATGGCCACCGTAGACTACTTCGAAAGAAAGCTTGATGATAAGCGCAGACTGACAATGCCAGTCGAAGTTCGAAGCGAGTTCAAAAGCGGTGTAGTCGTCACTCGCGGCTTTGGCAAATATCTGCATCTATACTCACAAGAGGTATGGGAACAGAAGGTTGAACCCGAACTTTCTGGAAGCATTCTTGACGAAAGAATAGCCGACCTAAACGTGAAGTTTAGAGCAGGAAAAGCGACTAGCGTATTAGATTTGAAGCAAGGGAGAATTACTCTTGAGCTGCATCATCTAAAGTACGCAGGTATCAAAAAAGATATTGTTGCAGTCAGAGCAGGGAGCTATTGGCGTATAAGCTCACAATAGTCTGCTTACATTAACAACTTAGTATAAACACCGACTCGAGATTAGCGATTCGGTAGTCAACACGTAGGTAGAGGGGTCTACGTAAAAAACCCTTGTACCTTTCTCAACAAAACACCTCCCAAAACTCCACCTCACACATAAGTCTCTCAAAACTTAAGTAGAAAATATGCGTAACCCTTTAGGCGAATTTTTTAAATTTGCAACGTTGGGTGAACAATTATTTTCAAACAAAAACAAAAACAGCAAAAAACAAAAAGTTGGCTACTGAATCGGTGATCTTGCAAAAATAAAAATAAACATAAAAAATGCATAAACCAGTATTACTAGAAGAAGTTATGAAATATCTTAACCCCCAAGAAGGGGAAGCATACCTAGATATGACTGCCGGCTACGGTGGTCATAGCGGGGCAATCTTAAAGGTAACCAAAAACTATTCCGAAAGTGTACTAGTCGATAGAGACCAAATGGCAGTAGATCATCTAAATAGCCTTTTTAATAATAAAGTAAAAGTATTGCACTCAGACTTTCTGACTGCATCACGAGAACTAAAAGATAAGGGTAAAAAATTTGATCTTATACTAGCAGATTTGGGCGTATCATCACCGCACCTTGACATAGCGAGTCGTGGTTTTAGCTATCAAAATCCGGGGCCATTAGATATGCGTATGGATCAGAGTCAAATTTTGACAGCTGCTTCGATCGTAAACGAATGGACTAAGGAAGAGATTGCACACATCTTAAAAGTGTACGGAGAAGAACCGCACGCAAAAAAGATTGCGCATATTATCGTTGATAATAGGCCATTTAAGACTACGGAAGAACTCGCAACAATAATAGCTCGCACTTCAGGTAAGTGGCTCAAGAAACATCCTGCAACCAAAACTTTTCAAGCTTTAAGGATTGCGGTTAACAATGAGTTACTTCAGCTGGAGCAGGCACTACCAATTTGGTTTGACTTGCTTAATCCTGGCGGAAGACTCGGTATTATAAGTTTTCACAGCCTCGAAGATCGTTTAGTGAAGAACTATTTTAAGGAATTCGGTGGAAATCGGTATGATGCAGAATTCAAAATAGTAACTAAGAATGCGGTAGTTGCGAGCAAAAATGAATTAGTTTTAAATCCGCGATCTCGTAGTGCTAAATTACGAGTCGTAGCAAAATAAAAAATAAAAGAAAGGACCAGCGATGAAAATTAAAATCACTGGTCGGTCAATTGCTCATAAGGTGCACGTTTCTGTTTTATAACAAGACTATCTTATAGCAAATAAACGAAAGCCACTCACCCCTAAAAGGTGAGTGGCACAAAAAGAAGAATATGACATACGGAAAACAAATATCAACAAACAAGGCAACAGCATACCAAAGAAATCATAATGTAGTTACAGTTGGAGTACTTAAAACGGGCTTAGGCCCAGTATCTAACGCTATAGTTGTAGTATTAATTATTTGTTTGCTCGGTCTACTTTATTTAACTCAAGTGACTAAAACAAATACACTTGGATATAATATTAATAATCTAACTACTCAACAACAGCAATTACAGGACCAATACGCCAATCTTCAGGTACAGGCTTCAAGACAGCAAAGCCTCGATAAAGTTCAGAACAGTAGTGTCGCAACAGCTATGCAGTCTACTACACCTACAGCTACTGCGATTAATTAAGCTATACTCATTGTGTACGGTAGCGTTTGGTTGTGTTATGAGGCAAAATAAAATAAATTCAATATTTGAAAGTTCAGAACGTATCAGTTGGCTAAAATATCTTTTAATTTTAGCTGGTTTTGTACTTATTTCTCGTTTATTTTATCTTCAAATTATTAAACATGAATACTACCAACAATCTGCAGAATCTGAACATTCACGTCTTTTTAATCCTTCATCACCCAGAGGAATTATTTATTTATCTGATGGAAGTGAAGCAGTTCCAGCCGTTTTAAATGTTATTAAATATACTGTTGTTGCCGACCCAGGAATCATAAAAAAACCATCTGATGCAGCTGCGAAGCTTGCTCCAATTTTGAATATTGATGTGAATGACCTTACTAAATTAATGAGTAATGGTTCGCAATATTCTGTTTTGGCAAAAAAAATTGACCAAACTACATCAGAAAAAATAAAATCACTAAATTTAATTGGAATTACACTTCAGCAAACGAATGTTCGTTACTATCCCCAGGGGCAACTTGCATCTCAAGTATTAGGGTTTGTTAATGATGATGGGCAAGGCCAATACGGCATAGAGCAAGCGCTTAATAATGATTTAGCTGGAAAAGCTGGAAAATTGTTTAAAGTAACAGATGTTAATGGAGTTCCGCTAGTTCTTGGCAATACTGTCGTTGAGCAAAAAGAAATTCCACCAAAGAACGTAACTCTTACGATTGATATAACAATGCAGAATATTGTTGAACAGGCACTACGAGATGGGATACAAAAAGATGGCGCAAAAGAAGGAAGCGCGGTAATTCTTGATGCTAATACTGGAGCGGTAAAGGCTATGGCCGATTTCCCAACCTACGATCCTACTAATTTCGCTAGTGTTGCTGACGAGTCTGTATTTTCAAATTTATCCGTTTCAAACGCTTGGGAGCCGGGATCGGTTATGAAACCCCTTTTGATGGGCGCTGCTTTCACTTTGGGTACCGCAAACCCATCAACAACATATGAAGATACTAATGATGTGACCATAGATGGTTTTACGATTCATAACTCAAAAAACTGGGGTGCTCAAATGATGTCTCTTCAAGATGTCATAAGTAAATCTCTTAATGTCGGGGCTGTTTTTGTTTTAAAGACTCTCGGTGCAACGCAGCTGCAGATTCAGCAGGGGGATTATGCAAGTATTAATAATGGGCCAATAACTTCTAAAGCAAGACAAAATTTCTATGATTATCTAGTTAATCACTATCAATTTGGAAAACTCACTAACATTGAACAGAGTGGAGAATCGAATGGGTTCGTAAACGACCCTAACTCGGGTTACGCGATTAATTTGCGATACGCAAATATGGCCTTTGGGCAGGGAATTACGGTTACACCAATTCAATTAGCTGCAGCATATGCTGCGTTAGTAAATGGTGGGACATATTACAAACCCACCTTAGTACAATCAGAGTCTTCAGCAGCAGGCGTAATAACTAATTTAAATCCGCAAATAATTGAATCAAATGTTGTTTCTAAAAATGCTAGTCAAGAAGTTAAGACACTTATGCAAAACTCCTTGAACCTTAATAATCCAAAGGCAAGAAGAGCTGGATATGACATCGGTGCTAAAAGTGGAACCGCTCAACAATCGGACGGAAAGGGCGGATATTTAACAAATGCATATAATGGTGTATATGTAGGTTTTATTGATGGTATCAGTAACGATTATATAATTTTGGTTCGATTAGATGCCCCTCGTGGATCTGAATTTGCAAGTTCTGAAGCGTCAAAAGTATGGACAGAAATTAGTAACCAGATATTAAATGCCATCCCTATACAGCCGAAATCTAACTAATCTAAAATATGATATAATTACAAACATAAGAAAAGCTATTCAAATACAAAAATTATGACTAATACACTCATATCGTTACAGCATTCAACCTTAGTCCATATATTTGTATTAGGATTTTACGGTTTTGCTTTTAGTATAATTTTAACTCCAATTTACACTACTATAGCTTACAAATATCGTTGGTGGAAAAAATTACGGACAACAGCATTGACTGGTGAAAAGGCTAGTGAGCTCCAGAAGTTACATGGCGAAAAACATAGAAGAAATATACCAACAATGGCTGGTCTTATTATGGTTGTTTCAATATCTTCAGTAACGTTTTTGTTTAATCTTGAAAGAGGTCAAACGTGGCTACCTCTCGCGGCACTGATTGGTGCAGGGCTGGTTGGTCTTTTAGATGATTATATTAATATTAAGGGCGATGGCTCAGGAGTTGCTGGCTTAAGATCAAAGATAAAATTTCTCATGATTTCGCTTATTGCTCTCGTTGGCGGTTGGTGGTTCTACCAAAAAGACGGAATAAATACTATCCATTTACCTGGGTCTGGTGTGCTTGTAGTTGGATGGCTTATAATACCTATTTTCGTTTTAGTGGTTGTAGCAACCGCTAATGCGGTGAATATTTCAGATGGTTTAGATGGTTTAGCGGGTGGACTTCTTGCTACTGCCTTTGCGGCATATTCTGTGATAGCTTTGTTTCAAGGAAAATATGGTCTAGCAGCACTTTGTTTCACTATAGTGGGCTCGTTACTTTCTTATATATGGTTTAATATTTTTCCAGCTCGATTTTTTATGGGTGATATTGGTAGTTTTGCTCTCGGGACTACACTTGGGGTTGTTGCAATGATGACGGACACTTTATTCTTATTGCCTGTTATTGGGTTTGTTTTTGTTGCAGAAGCGGGATCTGTAATTCTTCAGGTGTTATCAAAGAAACTACGCAATGGTAAGAAGATTTTTATTATAAGTCCTATACATCACCACTTCGAAGCAATCGGATGGCCTGAAACTAAAGTGACTATGAGGTTTTGGATTCTCGGAACTGTTTTTGCGAGTATTGGTATTATGCTAGCAATCGTCGGAGGATTTTTATGATTTCGCGGCCCGTGACACGTCGCAGTATCGTAACAGAGCTTGCAATTCGAAAGCACAGACCTGATCATTGGATATTTTTTCTTGTATTAATTCTCATGGGAATAGGTCTTATTCTCATTTATTCTATTGGACCTGCTCTTGCTGCTGAAGGTGGTAATGTTACTGCTAACTATTTCGTAGGTAGACAATTTATTGACGTACTTTTGGGAATAATTTCTTTTTTTATTGCGTTCAAAATCCCAATCGTAAATTGGTTAAAATATCAGAAAACCCTAATTATAATAAGTTTTCTAATGATCATCGGTACGCTTGCTTTTGGAGGTATAGGAAATAGATGGCTTCAAATAGGTCTTCTTTCTTTTCAGCCAGTTGAATTTGTTAAATTTATATTCATGATTTTGGGTGGTTTTTATCTAGCTAATTTCGTTAAAGAACATAAGCATTTTTCTATTAATAAAATGAAGATCGAGCTCGGCCTTGTTAGTGTTTATGCAATAACAATTATTTTCTTGCAGAAGGATTTAGGTTCTACTATCGTTCTACTCATGATGCTTTTTGCTATGTTATTTATTGCTGGCATTAAGATGAAGGGATTTTTAATTGCTGCAGCGAGTCTGTTATTACTAATAGTTATTGCTGTATCAAGCACTCCATATAGAAGAGAGAGACTTCTTAACTTTCTACAACCTCAAAGAGATTGTGCGTCTACTGGATATCAGCAATGTCAAGCTCTTGTTGGAGTGGGTAGCGGTGGGCTGCTAGGGCTTGGGGTGGGTAATAGTGTTCAGGATTTTGGCTACTTACCTGAATCTACAAATGATTCAATTTTTGCTATCTTTGCAGAAAAATTTGGTTTCATAGGGTGTGTCATACTACTTAGTATTTTTGCAACATTGTTATTTAGAATAATTCAAGTTATAAAGTACGCGCCAAATAGAGCATATCAACTTATTGCCGTAGCAGCATTCACATGGATTGCATTTCAAGCTACTTTTAATATTTGTGCAATGATAGGACTTGCGCCACTTAAGGGAATACCGTTACCCTTCATAAGTTACGGAGGAACAAGTATGATATTTACAATGGCTGCAGTAGGTATTGTTTTTCAGATATCTTCAGTTACGAATATTAGACAGAATACAAAAGGTTTCGAAGACGAAAGGGGCTCTAATGAAGGTTATGATGACAGGCGGAGGAACAGCCGGCCACGTTACACCGTTACTCGCAGTAGCATCTGAGCTTAAAAAAGAACAAAAAAGAGTTCATATTCGTTATATTGGTAATTATGGTGATAATTTCATTCATCTTGTTAGAAATTCACAAGATTTCGAGAAATCGTATCTGATTTTTGCAGGGAAATTTAGAAGATATCACAAAATAAGTAAACTTGTATACCTCAAAAACCCACGAATAACTTTGAAAAATATGCGTGATTTGGTTTTGTTTTTGATAGGTATTATACAAAGCGTTGGCTTTCTTTTATTTTGGCGGCCTGATGTTATTTTCGTAAAAGGTGGTTACGTGGGCCTTCCAGTGGGACTTGCGGGAGCATTATTAAGAATACCAATCGTAACACATGATTCTGACGCCGTACCTGGACTCACTAACAGAATTTTATCAAGATACTCTAGGCTACAAGCTGTTGCAATGCCGATTGATTCGTATAAGTACAATAGAAAGACTATTCGACTTACTGGACTTCCTATTAACCAAGACATAGTTAAAATTACTCCTGAGGATCAAAAGGTCGCCAAGAAGCATCTTGGTCTTGATGAATCTAACTTTGTAGTTTCTTTTATTGGAGGTAGTCTTGGTGCATTAAGGCTTAATAATGCTGTAGAACAAATTGCGAAACAATATCTAGAAGGGTCAGACAAAAGAATCATAATTCATGTTACTGGAAAAGCACATTTTCAATCTATTCAAGATTTCTATAGTACATTTGATGAAAATATTCGAAAAAGAATACGATTGTATTCCTATACTAATGACCTTAAAACTTTAACTGCAGCTTCAGATATAGTTGTTTCTCGTGCTGGTAGTAGTATTCATGAATTAAGCGTTCAGCAAAAATGTGTGATTTTAGTCCCAAATCCAATACTAACTGGAGGCCATCAAACTAAGAATGCTGAAATAATTAAAGCTAATAATGCAGGAATTTTAGTGGATGAAAACGAATTACAGAATACCAATGGGAAGATATTACTTGATGAGATTCAAGCATTAGAAAAGAATAGTCAACTCAGGGAAGGGTTGGCCTTGAATCTAAGTAAACTTGCTATTCCACACGCGACAAAGAATATTGTGAATGTGCTTTTGGAGGCTATAAATAGGGATGTTTAAAAAACAAGCTAACAAATCTGTGCGGCGTCCTAACGTTTCACACAATAACGAGAAAGTAATATCTTACTATTCAGCATCACGCAAGCAGCTGGATACGTTTGAAAGAAGTCGCGGAAGAGAAAAACCCAAAAAAAATAAATACAATTTGGAAATTATAAATAGTAAAATTACAAGAATTATTCTGATCGTTCCGGTACTTATTATTTTTGTTTATTCATCTTTTCTAAGTTATGACCCCGTAATTAAGATTAATGGTTCTCAATATAGAACGATGAGCTCATATCAACTTATAGCAAAGAAAGTAATTTCTGGAAATTTTAGAGATAGTTTAAAGTTCTTACAGCAAACGCAAAATGATTCATCTAAATTATCGGAACTGCTTCCTGAAGCAACGTCTATAAAATTTGGGTCAACGCTACTAGGGCATAACCCGGTAATAACAATTACCACAGAAAAACCATTTATGATCTTTCAGCAAAAAGGTGCCCCGGATTTTATAATTGGCCAATCAGGCAGAGCCTTATTGACGGTCGGGGACGCCCTTAAGATGTATCAAGCTTTGCCTAAACTAATTAATGCATCAAGCATAAATAATAGAGCAGGGGATCAAGTTCTTTCGCCTGACGAGGCTAACGAATTACTCCAACTCGTGTCTCAATACCGTGCTGACAATAGTTTCCCAAGTTTTTCTTTACCAAACAATCCTTATGAAATAGATGTAAAAGAAGTAGGGAAGTCATATTTTGTAAAGTATTCCTTGGATGCCACCATACTTACTCAATATGGTTCACTCAGGGCAACCGAGCTAGAACTAAAACAATTAGGACAGACTCCATCACAATATATTGATGTAAGACTTGCCAATAAAGTATTTTATCTTTAACCCCCCACTATGCTATGTTCGTATATTGTTCATTTCTTAAAATTTATATTCTCAAAATTTTGTATATCAAAAAAAATATTTTGCTAAAAAAGCAAACTTTTTTTGAAAAAAGAGGAAAGTGGGTGGGAGAGGGTACGAAACAATAAATATAGTAAATATGCAAATAAACCTGTGGATAACTATTGATGGTATATGATCGCTTCAATTATCTCGCATTATTAGTTGATAAGGACATATCCGTAGGGAGCGTATGCATGGAATTTGTGCATAATCACGAACATTCATTAAACGGCCCTGCTTAGTGTGCACTACCAAATGTCCATTTAAGTAATATTAATGTCGTAAAAGATATATTGTGCGACATTGTAGAACCAGACAAATAAGCCCTTCTATAGGTCATCTCTCATATGAATATAGCTTGTTCTGCTAATTTATCTGATCGCTTATTCAGTCCTCTGCTAAAGAAACTAACCATCCAACATATTAATTATTAATTACCTTTGTCGTCCCGTTATCATCATTTATTTTATGTTCGTAAAATGTTCTATTTTTGGTGGATACGATTATCGAAGTCGCAGTATAGTGTCATCTACTGCTGTAGTTTCGTCTGAAACTATGGTCGCAGGTTTTGTAGCAGTTGTTTGGGATGTAGTTTCCGATTGTAGTATTGCCTGTTTCTTTCTTCGCAATCTTCTCTTTTTAGCTGGGCTAATTTTCTCTGAGGAGCCTTCGGTCACAGTTTCTAATAACGTCGCCGTGATTGCTGCAGGAATTTTTTGGTTAATCGGGGATATTGCTGGTTTCTGTGGTTCGATTAATTTTTTTTGGGTTTGGACCCTAATCATTTCCTCGACAGTTGGCTTATCGGCCGAAAACATTTTTCGAGAATATTCAATTATTTTTGAGGAATTATTTACTTGTGAAGCTGGGATATTTAAGGTAGTTCCCGAAAATGCCGCAGCTTTTTCACCGTTAATGCTCATGCTCGTAACGAAATTCCTATTATGAAAATTGGATAAATCACTTGCTTCAAATTGTGGTTCGAAGTATTTAACTAAGAATGGGCTATCATCTGGGCTTACCCTGAACGTTATAATTGTACCCACGTTGCCAAATACAGCGCTTCTGACAGTGTCTTCCATCTGAGATATGTATTGATTCGCAATTGTTAAATTAAGGGCGTATTTACGAGCTTCGCTTAAAATAACTGCAAAGCTATCAGTAGCAAAGTTCTGGAATTCGTCAACATATAAATAGAATGGTTTACGATCCTCAAGTCGAGGAATATCAGCGCGGCTCATAGCCGCAAGTTGAATTTTGGTTACAAGCATGGCACCTAAAATTGCAGCATTATCCTCACCAATCAGCCCTCTTGAGAGATTTACGATAAGTATCTTTCCTTCGTCCATTATTTTACGGATATTGAAGGTGCTCTTAGGCTGTCCAATTATATTTCTAATAATAGGGTTTGCAGTAAAAGCACCTACCTTGTTAAGCACTGGAGCAACCGCTTCACTTGCGAATTTTTCATTCCAGCTTGCAAATTCTGTTACCCAGAAGTTTCGAACAATAGGGTCATCAATGTGCGTAATAACTTCTTCCCTAAATTTCTTTTCTGTTAACATTCGAGTAATATCGAGCATAGTAGCATTTGGGTAATCTAGTAAAGCGAGAATAGTGAAGCGAAGGATGTATTCAAGCCTCGGCCCCCATGAATCAAACATTCGCTTTAGTACTCCGACCAGCTCACTGCTCACCTGCCCCTTGCTTGCGGAATCAGATACTTCAAGGGGGTTAAAGCCCATTGGAAATTCAGTATCCGCCGGATTGAAATAAATAACATCTTTAATTCGTCTTTCGGGAATAAACTGTAGTACGTTAGAGGCATAATCGCCATGCGGATCTATAACAGCAAAACCCTGATCATAGTAGATGTCAGAAAGAGTCAGTAGTTCAAGAAGTCCCGATTTTCCTGTGCCTGTTTGGCCAAGAACATACACATGCCTTCCCCTGTCAGCCCTAAGCAGGCCAAACATAGTTTTTGTTCCTCTGAAATTAGTAGTTCCGTAGAGACTTATGGTTTTTTCATCATGCTGGCCAAATGAAGGAAGCGTGGAGGGTGGTTCTGCAGTTTTTGTTGTAGCCCATACTATATTTGGTGTTTCGACAGTAGTATGAGGTAAGTGGTACAGACTGGCCACCTCTTCAATATTTAGAATAAAACCTCTATCGTGAAAGGCTCTTGCATGATAATCAGCTAATTTACTTGGGTCAAAACTCGGAAACTTATTCTCAAAGCCATTAAGGTTGGTTGTATTAAATTGTTTGAAGGTACCAACCATCGCCTGCATTCGCATTCTTGCAGTTACTTGATCATTGCCAGCATAAACAATCCGTATTTTAACCTGATACCCTAGTTTTCGACTTTTTTCTTC
>Ga0214200_1000048_pt1 | contig 30681 bp, 30 predicted proteins | sample TroBogEpilimnion_7_FD_153038 | JGI IMG/M metagenome (GOLD analysis project Ga0214200, IMG submission 153038) | Freshwater microbial communities from Trout Bog Lake, WI - 23OCT2008 epilimnion | ecosystem: Environmental > Aquatic > Freshwater > Lake > Epilimnion/Euphotic zone | place: Trout Bog... | reverse complement strand
CATGTATTAGGCACGCCGCCAGCGTTCATCCTGAGCCAGGATCAAACTCTCCAAAAAAGTGTTTTATAAAGAAAAACACATTAAAAAAAACTGACGTTGACGCTTCACTATTCAATTTTTAACGTTCAAACTATTTTTGGGGCCACTTTAATACAAGTACCTCAAAAGCAACAGATGTAAGCATACCCCATTCAGATGACACGGTCAAGACTAAATTTGTAGAAAACGTTGTAGGAAAATCTACTTAAGAATTACAGTGGTGAGAACACCTATAATAACGCCCACCAAAAAGCCTGCAAAAACCTCAACTGGATCATGTCCTTTTGAATTTACTATTTCTACCGAAATCTTCTTATTAGTTTTTTTTGACAATTCCTGGACTGCTTCCACTAGTTGACCTGCAGATCTTCTCACACCCATTGCATCATAAAGAATGATGCCCGTGATGCTAGCACTGAGCGCAAAAAGCGCACTTGCAAATCCCTGGTTTACTCCAATAACAGTAGTTAGTGCAACCATACAAGCCGAATGAGAACTTGGCATTCCACCTGATTGAATTGTGTCATTCCAGTGAATACCATCCTTGTGCAGACTTACTGCAAATTTAATTGATTGAGCTACTACCCAGCTCAAAAAAGGCGCAATAAGATACTGATACTTATTCATTACTCTACTTTATCACCCTCAGGTTCAGTATTTGATTCATCATCTTCCTCGATGCTATTTCTAACTAATGCGAGAGAAGCAACACTATCTTTCTCGTTTAATCTCATGATTCTGACGCCCTGCGTAGCTCTTCCAAGTTCTGGAATATCTTTTAGTCCAAGCCGAATTGTTTGGCCAAGATTAGAAATGATAATCACTTCATTCGCTTCTTCAGTAAGAGTTGCGACACCGATGAGTTTTCCAGTCTTATTATTTACGACAGCAGATCGTATACCTACCCCACCTCTTGCATGTGCCGTGAACTGAGAGACCTTTGTTCTTTTTCCGTATCCTAGTTCACTAATAACGAAGATGCTGGAGTTATTTTCAACGAGATCCATTCCTATAACGTTATCGCCAGGACGTAAACGTATACCCCTCACACCTCTCGAAACTCTCCCCATTGGTCTCACATCTTTTTCATGGAAACGAATAGCTTGACCCATCGAGGTCGATATAACAACTTCATTATCTCCGTTGCTGAAACGAATCCACTTAAGCTCGTCACCAGCATCAAGATTAATAGCAATTAAACCTGAGCCACGCACCTTCGTATATTGCTCATAGGCTGTTTTCTTTACGACTCCACGAATAGTACACATCAAAAGAAAGCCATTTTCTTCACTACGACTAACCCTAATAACAGAGCTAACTTTTTCCTCTGGCTGAAGCTGCAATAGGTTTACTATAGCTATTCCTTTAGCGCTAAGGCCTGTCGTTGGAACTTCATAGGCCTTAAGTCTGAAAACACGCCCCTTGTTGGTGAAGAATAAAAGATAGTCATGTGTGCTAGCCATTACTACGTGCTCGATAATATCTTCCTCGCGAGTGGCCATGCCTCTTCTGCCCTTACCACCCCTCCCTTGTTTCTTGTATTCAGCTTCTGGACTTCGCTTTATATAGTTTGCTGAAGTAAGAGTTACTACAATTTGTTCATCTGGAATAAGCTCTTCATCACTGAATTTACCAAGTTCCTGCGGAATAACCTTAGTCCTTCTTTCGTCACCATACTTATCACGCAGTTCAATTAATTCTGCTTTAATAATAGCGAGAATTCTCTTTTCGTCACCAAGAATTGCCGTCAATTCTGCAATTAGCTTACGCAACTCAGCAAGTTCATCTTCAATCTTTTTACGCTCAAGTCCAGCTAGTTGACGTAGTTGCATCGCTAGAATTGCTTTAGCTTGAATTTCAGAAAGTTTAAATTTTGCAATTAAATTGGTCTGCGCATCTTCTGTAGTATCGCTACTTCGTATAACTTTGATTACCTCATCAATATGATCAAGTGCAATGCTTAAACCTTCAAGAACATGTGCCCTAGCTTCAGCTTTTTTAAGATCGTACTCTGTTCTACGTCGAACAACCACCTGTCGATGCTTTATATATTCCTGAAGAATATCACTTAAGCCAAGGATTCGGGGTTGTATACCGTCAATAAGCGCCAGCATATTGAAGTGAAAAGAAGATTGTAGTGGAGTCATTTTATATAGTTGATTGAGTACTTTTTTGGGATATGCATCTTTTTTGAGATCTACAACTACCTTTACTGCACCTCTAGCGCTTTCATCTCTAAGATCCGATATGCCAACTATTTTCTTATCTTTAACAAGCTCAGCAATCTTCTCAAGAAGACTTGCTTTATTAAGTCCGTACGGAACTTCACTTATGATAATTCGATGCGACCCTTTCTTTTCTCTCTCTTCTATATTCGCCACACCACGCACTACAATTCCCCCTCGACCCGTTGCATAGGCGTTTCGAAGGCTATCTTGACCGAAGATAATTCCTCCTGTAGGGAAATCTGGACCTTTGACGTGCATAAGAAGCTCATCAAGAGTAGCCTCGGGCTTGTCTATAAGTACTATGATTGCATTAGCAACTTCGGTTAAGTTGTGAGGTGGGATCGAAGTCGCCATACCAACAGCAATACCGATCTGACCGTTTAAGAGCAGATTTGGCAATTTTGCAGGCAAAACTGAAGGCTCGACTTCTGAACCATCGTAGTTTTCTCTAAAATCTACGGTATCTTTATCAAGGTCGGTCAATAATTCTCCACCAGTACGAGCCATGCGGGCTTCAGTATAACGCTGTGCGGCTGGTGGATCTCCATCCATAGAACCAAAGTTTCCCTGTCCATCAACGAGAACATAGCGCATAGACCAATCTTGTGCCATTCGAACCATTGAGTCATAGATTGCAGCATCACCATGCGGGTGGTATTTACCCATGACATCACCAGTTATACGTGCGCTTTTTACAAATTTAGATCCCGCCCTCCAGCCATTCTTTTCCATTGAGTAAAGAATTCTTCGATGTACAGGCTTTAAGCCATCTCTAACATCAGGTAATGCCCGAGAAACAATAACGCTCATTGAATAACGAAGATAGCTATCCTCCATTACATCTTCAATCGTGCTAAGTTCAACCTCTCTAGAGTGAACCTGACCTGCTGGCATAATTTCTAATTCTGGTACTTCGTTTGTATTTTCTTCCATCTTAAACGTCCAAATCCTTTACAAATTTTGCTCTTGATTGAATAAAGCTCTTGCGAAGCGACACTTCTTCCCCCATAAGCTTATTAAATATTGCATCTGCTTTTTCGGCATCATCAACCCTTACTTGAATAAGCACACGGTTGTCTGGGTTCATAGTGGTCTCCCATAGCTGGTCAGCGTCCATTTCACCCAAACCTTTATATCGCTGTAATTCTGAAATACCCGCCTGTTTTTTTCGTTCATCGGAAATATCTATTTTTGTGCCATTTTCTTTTCTATCAGCAATAAGCCCATCCATGATTGAATCTCTTTGATTATCTGAGTAAGCGTAGTATTTTTTACCACCACTACTCTTCAAAAGGTAGAGTGGCGGCTTAGCTAAGTAAAGAAAGCCTCCGTCAATAACAGGACGCATATAGCGGAAAAAGAATGTTAATAGAAGCGTATTAATGTGAGATCCGTCAACATCCGCGTCTGTCATTAGGATGATACGGTGATATCTAAGTCGTTCTATGGAGAATTGTTCATCTATACCGACACCTAATGCCTTGATAAGGCTAACAATTTCATTATTAGCAAGCATCTTATCAAGTCGAGCTCGTTCAACATTAAGCACCTTACCCCTGAGTGGCAAGATAGCTTGCGTTTTACTGTCTCGGCCACTCTTCGCAGATCCGCCAGCTGAATCACCTTCAACTAGATAGATTTCAGATTTTGCAGGATCCTTACTTGAACAGTCAGCAAGTTTACCCGGCATAGAAGCCCCATCAAGCACACCTTTACGGATAATGTTATCCCTAGCGGCGCGTGCAGCTTTACGAGCACGTGAAGCGAGTAATGCCTTACCGATAATGCCTTTTGCTACAGCTGGATTTTCCTCAAGATAATAAGAAAAGTATTCAGCCATAACCTTATCAACATATCCACGAATTTCTGGATTACCGAGTTTATTTTTAGTCTGCCCCTCGAATTGCGGATCTGGGATTTTAACTAAAATAACAGCTGTTAGCCCCTCACGACAGTCTTCACCTGTTAAGTTTTCCTCTTTTTCCTTTAATAATCCGTTCTTTCTTGCATAATCATTGATAACTCTAGTGAGAGCCGTTCTGAACCCGACTAGGTGCGTTCCACCATCTGGGTTGAAAACGTTATTTGCAAAAGGTTTGACTGTTTCATTGAAACTGTCGTTGTATTGAAGTGAAACTTCAACCATCACATCTTCGATTTGTTTTTCAACGTAAAATACTTTTTCACCGACTACATCTTTACCAATATTCAAATGTCGAACGTAGCTTTGGATACCGCCTTCAAAATAAAAACTATAATTTTCATTTGTTTTTTCATTAAATACAGTTGTTTTTACACCTTTTGTGAGATATGCTTGGTGCCGTAAATAATCTACAACCCAAGGATATTCAAAGGTTGTTATTTGGAAGATCTCACTATCGGGCCAAAAAGTGATAGTTGTTCCGTGATGTGTTGCTTTACCAACTTTTTCAAGCTCAGATGTAGGAATACCTCTTTCAAACGACTGACGATAGTGAACGCCATTCAAAAAAACTTCAGCAATGAGTTTTGAAGAAAGTGCATTTACAACACTAATTCCCACACCATGCAGACCGCTTGATACTTTATATCCGCCACCACCAAATTTTCCTCCGGCGTGGAGAATAGTGAGCACGGTTTCAAGTGTACTTTTACCAGTTTTAGGGTGAGTGTCGACAGGAATTCCTCGTCCATTATCGGAAACTCGAATACCACCATCACTGAGCATGTGGACGGTGACCGTATCGGCCTCACCTGCAATAGCTTCGTCGATAGAGTTATCTGCTATTTCTTTAATAAGATGATGTAAGCCTTCACGGCCTGTGCTTCCAATATACATACCCGGACGTTTACGAACCGGCTCTAATCCCTCTAGTACCTGAATCTGTTCAGCGTCGTAACTGGCTGCACCTGTTTTTTGTTTAACCATACCCTCTACTTCACCTATGTTATTACTAGTAATTATTATAGGAGGAAGCAGGCAAATTAACAACTATACGCTCACTTTTTACAACTATGTACTTTTAAAAAAGAGTTTTCTTTTGTTACTTATGAGTTCTATTCTGTTCGAACCGGGGGCAACTTATTCCATGCAGCATGATTATATGGGCTTTCTAGCTGCTTTTTACCTTTCCACCTAGAACTTAGCAACTTTGTTGCAATCTGCGGGCCTGCAGCCCCGTAGAGGCTCTCAAGGTCATAAATTGCATCAAGTAGACTTTTCTTTTTCTGTGTAGCGTCATAATCGTAGTCAATGCTGAGCTGCTGATCTATTTTCAAATTATCACAATAGACCATTGCCTTCGTATAACTCTCGCCAGCTATAAAAAGTTTTTTCGCTGCTCTCTCGGCGACTTGAGAAAAGATGAATAGATCGTTGGTCCATTCAAAGGTTTCTTCATAAGATTTGGCCATTCCCCTTATTGAATGAGGTACTTTTTTGTAAATTACTAATTTAAGATGATTCGTATAAAGTTTTTTATCGCGTAATTTTGCGGCAACTTGTGAACTAAAGTCTACCAACGATGATCGTATTCCCTCTCTATCGCTAACGCTATAACTGAAAGATCTACTTCTGCGTATTGATTGGCGAACTTTTGTTTCTGATGATGCCACATTCCATCCCTTGAGTTGAAATATCAAATCCCTCATTGGTTTATCAATAATCTTCATTATTGGACTCGTCACTTCTATTTGTGTCAAATTCCAGGCAGTTGAAATACCGAGCATCTTAAACTTTGGCGCCAGTCTTCTTCCTATCCCCCATACATCAGCTATATCTGTTGATTTTAAAAATAGTTCCGAGTGACGATCTTCTTTTTTCAGGACCCCAACACCATCAGAACTTCTTTTAGCCATGCGTGTTGCAACTTTAGCGAGTGCTCTCGATGGGGCGATTCCGATACTAACGGGTATACCCGTCCAATCAAGTATTAATTTTCGCAACGCGATACCCCAGCCAATAGGATTCGTAATCTGTTGATCTTTAAATTCAATGAATGATTCATCTATCGAATAAATATCAATAGATTGTGCGGGTAAGCTTTGAAAGATACCCTGTAGTCGCTTTGCAAAATGTCTATAGAGGAGAAAATTTGCTGAGAAAACTCCTGCATCTATTTTTTTAAGTAATTCTCTGCACATAAAATGTGGTTGGCCCATTGTGACACCGGCAGCCTTAGCCTCGTTAGATCGCGCAATTACACAACCGTCATTATTTGACAGTACTACCACTGGTTTATGCATAAACTGTGGTTGCATAACACGCTCACAGGAAGCAAAAAAATTATCACAATCAATCAAAACTATCATAGGATTATTCTATATAGTTTTACGTAAAGAGCGCAAAACAAAGGTTACTACACCCCATATACGGAGTTCATCTTCTGATTGTATCTTTATCTCTCCGTGCGTCTTACTGTCAGAAAAAAGGTGAGGTGTCCCTCGAACTAGTCCGAATCTCTTGAGCGTATATGCTTCGTTAAGTATCGCCACTACTACATCGTTGTTGCGTGGCTCAACGGACCTATCAACGACCACAATATCTCCTTCATATATACCTGCATCGTGCATCGAACTACCAGTAACTCTCATGAAAAAAGTTGCCGCTGGATTTCTAATTAATAATTGATTTGTATCCAGCGGTGTTGTATCCAATTCTTCACCCGGAGATGGAAATCCTGCTTGAACAAAATTTAAAAGTAATGTTGGGCCAATTTTTTCCATGCTAGACAGTTTCTTTAGGCTGTTGATCGGTTTGTTTATTGAGATGAATTGTCTCACCGTGCTCAAGAACACCATCTTCATTAAGAGGCGTAGTCTGTTTTAATGGTTGAACATTTGGAGCCGCTTGACGAGGTGTGTCATGAATCGCTTGAGGAGTTAAAGGGTTTACTGATGGCATATGTTGTGTAGTTATATTTGTAGATGGTGCGGCTAGTGGACTTATTGATTGTTGAGATGCTAGCTTCCTCTTGGCAAGCCATTCATCCAAGAATGAAGACTGGGCAGCTTGCTTTTTAGTTCCAGATGGCTGTGGTACCCCCGCTGAGTTAAATGATGGCGGCGCCTGCCCCGGAGCGGTTTGTGCGGCAGGCGTAGAAGCAAGTCGTTTGAATATATCCGCCTCTACTTGCGCTTTTGGCTTTCCGTATTTAGCGGCTGAAAGCTGCTTAAGCGCTGTTGCAAGTTGTTTATTAATATTACTTAGTCTCGGGAGTAATTCCATGCTGAACGGTTGTGTCGGTGTACCGTTAATAAGCATTCGGATTGCAACATTAAAATTCGGAATCTGCCGTAAGTCGGATTCATCAAACACCGGAGTCATATACTTTGCCATTACTTCGGCAGATGCATTTCCCACACGAAACGCAATTGCTGTACCAACATTTCCAAGTACTGCGTCTCTTATTTCATCTGAAAGTTGGCCAATGTATTGATTGGCCACTATAAGATTAAGTCGATATTTTCTAGCTTCACTTAGAATGGATGCAAATGAATCTGTTGAGAAGTTCTGAAATTCGTCAACATAGAGACAAAAATCTTCTCTCTCTTCCTCTGGAGTATCTGCTCGACTCATCGCGGCCGCTTGAAATTTCATGACGAATATCATACCAAGTAATTTGGCATTCAATTCCCCTGTGAGTCCCTTGCTTAGATTTACGAGTAAGATCTTTTTTTGATCCATGATTTCCCTGAGATCAAACGAACTTTTGGTCTGTCCGATAATATTTCTCATCATAGTATTGGACAGAAAAGCCCCGAATTTACTAGCAACCCAGCTCGTTACCTCTCCTGCATCATTAGAGCGCTGAGAAGCTGGCCATTCTTTTGTCCAATAATCAAGCAGATTTTGATCCTTTACATATTTCAATTTAGACTTCATAAAATCACTATCGACAAGTACTTTTGGTATATCAATAAAGCTTCCTCCTTGAGGATCTGACATCAAAAGAAGTGCGGCATTTCTAAATATTTGCTCAAAACGAGCTCCAATCATCCCTTGTCTGTTTGGATCATAAAGTGAATAAAGAATATTGATAGTTTCTTGAATTAAGAAGTCTTTTTCTTCCTCTCTCTTAAAATCAAAGAGATTTAGACCGAAGGGAAAATCCATATCACTTGGGTTAAAGTAAATAACATCTTCCGTCCTCTCCTTAGGAACCATTCCAAGTAATTCTTCTACAACATCACCATGTGGATCAACGAAAGCAAAACCCCTTCCTTCAATCATGTCTTGAACAGCTAAATTATCGAGAAATGTTGTCTTTCCTGTACCGGTCTCACCGATGATATAGGTATGCCTTCTTCGATCAAGCTCACTGAGCTTGATTTGTTTTTTAATTCCTCTAAAAACATTGTACCCAAGTAAAAGCCCTTCTTCGCTTACGTTTCTAGGACCATCGGCCTGTTTGGACTGCTGTCTATCCAACTGTGTCGTAGGTGTATTTGTCGCATCGGGAAAATGATAAATACTCGCAAGCTCTACAGTATTTAGTATGTTTGAGTTCTTTTCTGGTGGGAAAAATCGCAAAATATATGAAGTAACAAAGCTTTCGGTATCTTTAGCAGGTAAAAATTTAAAGCCATTTTTTCCTGGTGCATCAAAAAGTGAAAAAGTGGCAGTAATATTACTAAGGATAGATTGTGATTTTTGAGCAATACTTGAAGAAGCAACAACTCGAATTAATACTTCATAACCAGCATGTCTAGTTTTTTCTTCAACAGCATCTGCAAGAGATTGATCAAGACTTGAGCCACCTTTATTTTCTTTCTCTCCAATTTCTTTATCTTTTGCTTCAGGCGGCTTAATTGGGGCAATGAAGGCCTGTTTTAGAAACCAAAAGAAAAATTCTACCCCCTTTTTGGTGCTTTTGCCTTCTCGAATTCTTTTTGCTTCTTCTTTTGCAAACTTCGTCCATCCATCTCTCGCTGGTCGAATAAGAATCTGTACACCTGCTCCATCTTGTTCTCCCAGATTAGCAAAAGAATTCAATAATGACTGAAGGGCATCTCTTTTCATATCTTGATAGGTTGCGATTGGAAAAAAATATTGATCCTTAAGTACCATTTCTCCACCTACTGTTCCAGTTATTTTTCCTACAGGATTAAATATATTGTGTTCAGCCACTTCTTCAATAAGGCTATTTGGGTAGGCACTATTGATGGCTTGTTCTATAACTGCAACAAGCGAAACAGGAACCGCTGCATAAAAATATACAAACCCTTTATTTGCTACTATTTCTAAACTTATATGGCGCTGCCCGTAAAATTTACTCTTGAAGCCCTTTTGTGTAATGCTTGCGATAATGTTATACAAAACTTCTGCTTTTGATATATTTTCATCTGCAATATCTCGAGCGTCTCTACCTTCGGTTACTACATCCTCACTAACGGGTGGAAGATGTATGAGAAGAGGGACCATCTTCAGTCCACGTTCATAATTTTTTGCTTCCCTAAGTAGTTTTCTTGTTCTCCAAAATAGAAAAAATGCAAGAGCAAATAAGGCGATAATGATGGTTAAAAGTACGATTGGTAATGCTGATTTCATTATTTACCTTACAGCGAAGATTCCTCAGAAAGCTTGATATCTTTCCCAAATCTTTTCTTAATATAGTCACTCTTAAAGCGACTTATCTTGGTTGCCTGCTGTTGAGGATCATGTCTTGTTTCTTGAACGATTTTTTTTGCGCCATGCACCCACTCTTTTTCAATCAAGTTATCGTCTTTAGCTACAATAGGATTTGTTGTCACGGAATTATCATCAACAGGTGCCGGTATTGAAGAATTTTGGTCACCATCAGTCACTACAGTAGATATATCATCTGCTGCCTGTGCGACTGCAGCTACCGCCTGACTAACACTTTCTCTACTATTGTGCTTACCTATTTCAGGAATAGGAATTTCATACACCTCACTACCTGATTGAGGATTGGATTCAACTCTATTTGGAGTTGGCAATTCTTGCGATGGTAGCGGGAGCATTTGATCCATTACTATAAATTATAGCAAAAATAACTAGTGACAAGAACACGTAAATACTATTTAAAATAGCTACTCCTAAGCCCATACCAAGTAATTACAATTGGAATGCCAAAGGATAATACAACATCCATTAGATTAAGATTAGATAAAGTAGATAAAGCTATGAAAAGAGTAGGCGCAAATGCTAAGACTACAGAAACAAAAAGTAGCTTCTTGTAATCTTTGTGTTCAGTTGAAATCCAAGAAATGATGATAAATAAATCTAAAAAAATCATATAGAGTAATAAAAAGGCTAATAGGAAAATAGTTAGATTAGCATTAAGTGGTGAGGTTGTGGAAACAAGAGCAACCAAGCTAAGCAATAAAAAAGCTAAAAAAAATATTAAGTAACGCATCATAAGCATTGTACAACAAATACAAAAAACCCACCTGAGTGGGCAAATTAAATTAATAAAACATAGAGCTCTGGGAGGTAAAACCGCCCATTAATATATTATTTTATGGCGCTTACCTGTTTCCCAGAACATCTGACTGACCGCTCTCTCATAAGTACGAGAGGGCGAAATCCGTGACTCCCCGCAGAGGCGTTTGAAGCTCGTTTTAGTAAGGTTTTTGTTTTCGTCTTACTGTATTCAGACTAGCATAAGAACTTAGTTATGTCAATGATAATATGATGATTTATCTACAACTTTAAGGTGTTTATATACATAAATTAAAGTTGTATTTTTTATAACTATGACTTAAATATATAACTTCCTAGAGTGAGTATATTACTTATATAACACTAAAATTTTTTTCAATTATTGAACATAATCATTTACCCATAATTGGTGGGATTTACCTTCCGAAAAATTCAAATAGGTATTTTATATTATCCCCATTTTTTGTATTTCTTTGTTTGCTTTCGTTAAGTCACTAACAGCAGATATTTATAAAATGCAGTTTTTTATGTGTCCTAAAAAATTATTTCAGAATAAACTTCACAATCAAATTTAGGTCATTAGCAAAAGGTTTTAACGAATTTTAAATTTTCTTTATTTTTTAGTTTTTTGCGATCAATTTGGCCTTATTAAATTACGTTCATTTTCCTAAAAAGATAATTAAAAGTTTTGCTATTAATATGTGCCCCCCTTTCCTATGAAAAACAAACATAGTTATACACAGTAAAATATTTTTTTGTAGTTGACACCGCTTTTGCTTACTACTACTATAAGTACAGCACTGAATAAAAAAAGTGCTCAAAAACAAAAACATCGAACGCAAACAACGGCTTCTCGCAGGCCGTTGTTTCTTTTTCAGGGAGAAATTTGATTCAAGGTAGTTCTCGTTTAATCAATTACCTGGCTTAAAAGAATTAATAAAAAGAATACTGATTCTTTATCTTTATATTGACCCCTATTAGCATATCTGTTATAATTCCTAATTGAATGAGGAGAAATCTACATTAACAAGTACACTCGCATAAATGAGGCTATAAGAGCGAATATTTTGCGTGTCATTGATCAGCACGGAAATCAGCTAGGTGTCATTTCTAAACAGGAAGCACTTCAGGCTGCACGCGATGCAGAACTTGACTTAGTTGAAATATCGCCCGATGCGGATCCACCAGTTGCAAAAATTGTAGACTGGGGGAAATATAACTATCAAAAAACGAAGCAACTGCAAAAAAGTAAGCGAAATTCTAAAGTAAGCGAACTTAAGCAGATGAGATTCAGCTTAAAAATAAGTGATCATGATATCGCAGTTAAGCTGAAAAAAGTGACATCGTTTCTTAATGATGGTAGCAAAGTCCGTATTAGTATCATTTACAGAGGGAGAGAACTTGCTCACAAGGAACTTGGTTATGTCCTTATGGAAAAACTAGTTAATCTTCTTGGTGAGAATGTAGTAACAGATCAGCCACCTCAATTTGCAGGTAGACAGTTAAGCGCAGTAGTAAGGAGCACAAATGCCAAAGCTAAAAACTCATAGTGGAACTAAAGATAGAGTAAAGATTTCCAAAACAGGAAAAACCCTTGCTCGAAGAGGTGGTGGCAATCACCTTCTTGAGAAGAAAAGTATGTCTAGAAAAAGAACCTACAAAGGTTTAAACGAAATTACTGGTCATATTAAACGTAATATTAAGCGTAAGTTGGGAGCATAAAGAAATGCGAGTTAAAAGAGGCGTAACATCACACGCAAAGCATAGCAAGATTCGTAAAGCTACTAAGGGGATGACCCATTCCCGAAGAAGAAGTGTTCGAATGGGTAAACAGGGTGTCATCAAAGCTATGCAGTACGCATACCGTGATAGAAGAAATCATAAGAGAACTTTTAGAGCACTATGGAATGCCAGAATAAATGCCGCTGCAAGAGAAAACGGAACAACATATAGTGTTCTTATCAATGGTCTTAAAAAGGCAAATATTTCCCTTGACCGAAAGATTCTTGCTGAGCTAGCTGTTAATGAACCTAAGGCATTTACTGAAATAGTTAAAGTGACTAAAGTTTAATATATTAATTAAATAGTTAATAGAAAAACCCCTCAATTGAGGGGTTTTTAGTACCAGATCATCCATAAGCCGGGTTCTGTTTTATCTGGCCATCTATCTAGATCCATTATTGCTAATAGATTCAAGCGGATAATCGTAAGTCCTAGCGGGCAACTATTCATCGTAAAAATGAAATGGACCTACTCCTTGCAGCAGACAGGGTTTACCTCTTCGTTAAGTCACCTTAACAAACTGTGAGCTTTTACCTCACTCGTTTCACCCTTACCCTGTAAACAGGGCGGTTTCGTTTCTGTGGCACTTTCCCTAAGATTTCTCCTGGTTGTCGTTAACAACTGCCTTGCCCTAAACTGCCCGGACTTTCCTCCCTTTGCAGGGCGACCAGTCGATGATCTAGCCTGCTTATTATATCAAATAACTAGGATAAAAAGCCTATTGGCTATCAAGAACCCTATTGACTTCTGCGTCTGCAAGTTTATTTAAAGCTCTTGGGACATGTTTAAATGTTACTTTATCAAATTTCTTGATCGCTTCATGAATAGAAACATTAATTATTAAAAGATCTTCATTTTTTATTTTGAAAATTCCTGACATTTGATTCACCACAAGAAGGCTATCCATGAATACATCAACTTGCGATGCGCCCATTTCTTGAGCACAACTTAAACCTTCTAGAACCGCCCTATATTCAGCCTGATTATTGGTTGTAATCCCAAGATAAGTTCCACCAGCTTTGAGCACCTTATCATCTAAAGAAAGAATGGCATAACCAGTAGCTGATGGTCCCGGATTGCCTCGAGACCCTCCATCAGTAAAAAGCTTGACTCTGGATATTAACGTTGCATTATTCACATTATTTAACAGTTTAGATTCTTGTTTATTATCAATATAAACCAAAGTAACCGGCGCATCTTTAAGCAGCCTTGGGAAAGTATTTTTAACATCCTTCAGGATTCGTTGAGTATGAGTTTGACGAGCATCAAGCAGCTTATCAAAAAACAAGGTATTCAGACTCTGCACTACGCCCTGGAATTCCCTGTTATTAGTTTCAAGAACTACTTCTTCACCAAGAATAAAATCATTTTTTTGAGTAACGAGAAATTCCATTCTTAGCTCATCGATTAATACACATTTTATTTTTTTCATATTACTATCCATTTATTTAATTGGTCGGGGTGACAAGACTTGAACTTGCGACCTCACGGCCCCCAGCCGTACGCGCTACCAACTGCGCCACACCCCGAAGGCGACCTAACGACCGTTTGGATTCCTGTCGGAAACCAAGTGGGCTTCTTCACATCATTCCCACGAGAATGATAAATATTAGATTCCCATAGCGTTTTGTATTCAGAAATCAATGCTTGTCGTTAGGTCCCTTTCAGTATAACCTATTTATCTTGAAGGATTTATCCTAAAATAAAACTCAAAATTCGCTGATCTAACGAAAGGATAATTGGACTTATAATACTGTAGCCAAGTACGATGATGATTAATACAATGAAAATTCCATATCTTTCCAGTTTATCCATAAAATCTTGGATACTCTCGGGAGCAAAAGCATATAAGACTCGCGAACCATCAAGGGGAGGAATGGGGAGGATATTAAAAACGAAGAAGCCAATATTGATATTAATGAAGTCAGACCACCAAGTAATCCAAAGTTGACCTGCCGAAAAATTACCACGTAAAATAACTCCTCCAATTACTGCAAGCAAAAGATTGGTAAATGGGCCCGCAAAACCTACGAGTGCCATACCAAACTCATCCCATTTAAGTTTGTGTTTGGATATTGGAACTGGTTTCGCAGCTCCAAAAACCGGTTGACCACTAATTGCAAGTAGTAGCGGAAGGAGAACTGTCATAAATGGATCGACGTGCGCAAGAGGGTTGAATGTTAACCTACCCTGCGTTTCGGCTGTGTCATCACCGAGTCTTTTTGCTACATACCCATGTGCCAATTCATGTAAGATAACTGAAATTACAATAATAATAAAAGAAATGATACCTATTTCAATTTTGTTATTTATAAGCATATGTTTAAGTATAACAAACCCAACACTTGACTTTTGACATATTAAACTGTAAAATTTACTACTGAATCTCAAGAGGAAAATATAATGAACATATGCGATATCACAGGTAAAGGAAAGCAGTACGGAAGCAATGTTAGCTTTTCACAAAGACACACGAAAAAAGTATGGAAACCAAATATCCAATCTAAGACTGTTGTAATTGATGGAAAGAAAGTAAAACTAAACGTCAGTGCAAACGGAATCAGAACTTTACGAAAAAAAGGGCTTATCGCCTAAACAAAAAACCCCTCAATCGAGGGGTTTTTTGTTATTTACCTAGTCTGTTGAGGACTACTACTCTCGTTTTATCCCCTAGTTCAGATTCTTTGAGCTTGAATATATCTAATGTTTCTATATCTTGAGCTCCCATTTCACTCAAAAATAAGGCTAATTCGGCTTGTGGAACCTCATAATTAACTCCGCTGTCTGCATAGTGAGTTGGGATTACTATCTTGGGTTCAATTTTCTTTATTAGGTTGGCTGCGCCCGTTGCGTCAAGAGTGTAGCCCATGCCTCCGACAGGAACAATCAAAACATCAACTAATCCAAGTTCTTCCAATTGATCTTCGGTTAAGCTAGGATGAATGTGCCCTAGCACCCCAACGGAAAAACCTTGATAATGGATATTATAAATAGTCGCTCTCGTCCCATCTTCGTCTAAATGTGCACGAACTGGAATACCCTTAATTGATACTTCAGATATTTCATATTCTCCAGGACCAGTTATTATAAATCGCGCAGGGTTTTTACTATCTCTTTTCATTGTAAATATAGCAACATCGTCTGATGTAGCAACCGACTTTATTCCATGATCACTTAAGTCCTCGTCTATAAGAACAGAAACCTTTTTATTATTGATTTTTATACAATTAGCTCCGTAATATTGAAAATCCATTTTTTCCCCTAATTCAACATATTATCTTTATCAATTAATATTACTTTTTTAGAAGTAAGCAGGTTTGATATAAACCTATCATTGACTTGCTTTCTATAACTAAATTCGGTTGGATCAAAAACACTATACCTTATAGATTTCTTCTCTAATTTTTCAAGATCTCCAACTAAATTATCTACAGCAGAATGGTTGATATCGCCAACTATCACAAGATCAACTTCAATTGTATCATCTCTAGTGAACTGACCTGTATACAGTGCCATGCGCACATTGCCTGTTTTGATTAACTCAGCAATAAACGGATCGGAAACACTTATGTCTTCAATGGCCTGCTCAGCTTTTTCACTAGACGAATCATTGGCTTTTCTTTTTACATCCTTTTTATTAGTACTGGGTTTGAAACCTTTTGTGTTACCAAAAATACTCTCAAGTGCCTTGAAATGCTCGAAAGCTTGATTTACCTCATAATAAAGTCGGTTGTTGTTATTGTCAGAAGTGATAATTCCAATACTAAGTAGATTCGCAAGTTCTCTTCGAACTGAATTTATCTGTTCGTCAATTTTCCTGGTAATTTCTCTGACATAAAAAGATCTGTTTGGGTTTTGGTAAAAAAGTTGCAGTAATTTTACGCGAGTTTTTGAGCCAAACAGTTGTTCTATCATGTATCTATTGTAGCAATTATTTCGGCAATATAACAGTTTTGAGTACTTATTTTTAATAACATTATTTTTGTATTTTTGATTGAATAAACTCCAATGCAGATGCCGAATCTTCAAACCAATTAATTTTTTTATTTCTCTTAAACCATGTAATCTGTTTCTTTACTAGCTTCATATCACTTTCCTTAAAGAGGGTGAGAGCATTTTTCTCACTCAATTCATTTTGAATAAAACCTCTGAATATTTTATAGATGCCACCTTTGAGCGGCTCTGAATCATGCCTATAATTGTTGTATGCCCACTTTATTTCATCAACTACACCATCCTCAATCATCTTGCGTGCTCTTTTAATAATTCGCTCTTTTAAAATTTCTTTAGGTGGATTGAGCCCTATGATTAAATAAGACTTCGGTATTTCGCTTTTCGATATTTCTTGTCCTTCTCTTTCTATAGCATTAATCAAATAACGTTTATTTGTACTATTCTCGGGCATGCTTATACCCTTTTCTTTGATTATTTGCTTAAGTTCTAGGAGGGATAAATTTTGAAGCATATCTCTTTTTGTTTTGTTCGGCCTGGAGAATGTGAAGTTATATAGTAAAGCATCGACATAAAGACCCGAACCCCCTACGATGATTGGTAATTTACCTCTTTTCTTTATATCTTCTATTTTATTTCTAGCGTAGTACTGAAATTTAGAAACATTAAATTGATCATTTGGTCCGACTAGATCTATTCCCCAATGTTGCACGAGTTTCTGTTGTGATTTTGATGGCTTAGCGGTACCAATATCTAAACCCTTATAAACAGTACGAGAATCTGCAGCGATAATTTCTCCATCAAATTGCAGTGCAATTTTTAGAGAAAGATCGGTTTTACCACTAGCAGTAGGTCCAATAATATAAACTTGATCTATTTTTTCAGAATTCACCATGGAGTAACAGACCTAGTTAGCTAAATTGTGGGATCGTGAGATCATTTCTTTTTGAACAGAATTCAAGAATGCGCTTATTCCAATTTTCTCGGAAGGTTGGTTATCCAAATCAATTCTTATACGTGGTATAGTTTGCTCTGATCTTAGTTCTTGCTCACCAATCACGCAAACATATGGGATTTTCATTTTTTCGGCATTTCTTATCTTTTTACCTACCGATTCGTTGGAGTTATCCATTGACACTCTAAGCCCTAAATCAATGGCTTTTTTGTGTAATGATTCAGTGAATTGTACGAGTTCTTCGGTCTGATTAACGGTAATAAACCTAATTTGCTCGGGAGCTAGCCATATGGGAAATCTTCCTTCTGTATGTTCGATGTAAACGCTAAGGAATCGTTCTACCGAACCAAGAAGCGCGCTATGAATCATAATCGGGGTTTCAGTCGCGCCTTCTTTGTTTGTGAATTCTAGACCAAATCGCTCAGGTTGCACAAAATCTAATTGCACTGTTGCAACCTGATGTTCGCGGCCAATAGCATCTGTAGCCATAAAATCAATCTTCGGGCCATAGAATGCCGCCTCACCTTCGACTTCAAAAAAGTCGAGATTATTGGCCATTACTGCATCTTTTAATTGTTTTTGAGCATTCAACCATTGAGTTTTAGTTCCAAGATAGCCATCACTCTCGTCCCTATAAGATAGTCGTACCCTAAGCTTCATCCCAACGGTTTCATATAACGTTTTTGCGCAATATAGTAACTTGCTAATCTCATCTTCTATCTGAATTGGCATACAGAAAACGTGACTATCATCCTGTGTAATAGATCTAACTCGAGATAATCCCCCAAGCTCACCACTCTTCTCATCCCTGTAGACGGTAGTAGACTCCAGATATCTGATTGGAAGATCTTTATAACTCCGTTGTCTTGATGCATAAATCTGCGTATGATGTGGGCAATTCATAGGTTTAAGAACAAGCTCATCTGACGTTTCCTGGCTTTTAACTAAAAATAACTCATCACCAAATTTATCCCAGTGACCACTTTTTTTATAAAGATCATTTTTTGTCATGTGAGGTATCCAAACTTTCTCAAAACCATTCAAAAGTCTAAGTTCATTTGAAAATTTTAAAAGCTCTTCTCTGAGTACAGTTCCCCTGGGAGTAAATAAAGGTAGACCCTGCCCCACAAGGTCAGAGAAGACGAACAAATCTAATTCTTGTCCTATTTTTCGATGATCCCTTCTTTTTGCGTCCTCGAGCATTTGAAGATAATCATCGAGTTCGCCTTGTGTTTCAAATGCAACACCATAAATTCGCTGCATTTGAGGTTTATCTTCTTGGCCACGCCAATAAGCACCAGCAACTTTAGTAATCTTAAACGCCCCCACGTCTCCTGTTTTCGCAACATGCGGACCCCTGCAGAGATCTTCGAAAGTATCATTTGTATAAAAACTAACTGTTTCTACTTTTGAGGCATTACTTGCAACTCCAAGCTCATTTAAATCAAGATTCTTAAGTTCTGTTGTTCCAGATCTACCTAAATCATTCAATAGTTCTTCTTTGTAGGGCTGCTTGTTCTTTTTAGCCCAAGCAATAGAATCTGATATAGTTTTTTCAGTTTTAACAAATGGCATATTATTCGCAATAATTTTTCGCATCTCTTTCTCGAGTGATGCAAAACTATCGGTAGAAATAACTGACCCATTACCCAGATCAACATCATAATAAAAGCCATCAGAAATAACAGGTCCAACACCAAACTTAGCATTTGGCCACTTGCGCTGTATAGCATCAGCCATAATATGGGCCAAGCTGTGTCTCATTGCGTAGAGCTTCTCGTTCATATCACTCATATATACCTCTTTATGTTAAGAGTATTGTACTAAAATTTACAGTTCACGTCATTACGTTAGTAAAAAATAAGCCCCAGCTGATTTATCTTTTCTCGCAGAAGTTCTCACCTTCTTAAGACAAAACGCTGGGGGCAAAACACCTAATAAAATACCACCTACACGCTAGTATATATAAGCTAGCCATATATTACTAGTACAATCTTATCCACACCTGTGGATAGTTGAATTTTTATACTTAACTGATATAGTACTTCTATTGGGCCCTTAGCTCAGTTGGCTAGAGCGCTTCCTTGACGTGGAAGAGGTCAGAGGTTCGAGTCCTCTAGGGCCCACCAATAATCGCAATATTACCTTAAGCTCAATCTGTTAAATTAAAGTACAACTATTGACAAAATGATATCATTTTGCTATAGTAGTTATGTTAAACGAGGCGTTTTGTTTGAGCAACACTTCACAGTTAGAAGGCTTTAAGCTCTTCTACGAAGAGCTGCACTCATCAAAGATTTTTGAGAATCGTATCCGACGAATGCGTCGAGCAACGATCAGCTCAAACTAAGATAAGTTAGCACTAGATTATAAGGACGTTTCCCACAGGAAACGTCCTTTTTTCCACTTTGATTTTTAATAGCTATATGTCAATATATAGACATGAAATGCATTTATTGTAACGGCAAAACCAAAGTAACAAATACCCGCCCTCGAGAGAAGGATCACTCGACGTGGCGACGTAGAGAATGCCTCAATTGCCGCTCAGTTGTAACAAGTGAAGAATCTATTAAGCTCGATGAATGCCTGCTGGTCTACGATGACAACGGAAAACAGGAACCGTTCATGCGCGATAAACTTTTCATTAGTATCCTTCAAGCTGTCGATCATCTACCTGACCAGATTCAAACTGCTCACTATCTATCTGAAACCATTTTACGACATTGCCTAAAAAATAAACCTATGAATGCACTACTCGGTTTGGATAGTATCACAAACACTGCGCTCCGCGTTTTAAAAAACTTTGATGCAGCAAGCGCAATAAAATATAGTTCCTACCGTAATAACCTAAAATTACCAAACGATGTTCGACGAGCACTAAAAATACAATAGAGCTATTTTTTTACAGCTTTTTCAGTAACATCAAATTTACCCAAGTAGCGTCCGAACAATAATCTTGTTTGCGAATACAGTGCCGCAAAGCCGCTGTACACAATTGTGGTTACGGGAAGATATACCCACTGAAGAATCATATATACTTGATGTCTCGTCTTGTATCGAGGCGGTTTTGGCGGAAGTAAGCGAATGCTCAAGTAGATACCTATGAACATGCCGACCATCGCCACCGTTTGAATACGACTGGCAATAATAGGTAATTGATGCGCAACCAGACTGGTGCTAGAATGTGGTGAAAGATACAGTGGAACAAAGGCACCGAGAAGTAGTAGTAATGAAGCCGTAGCCCAGGATACATGACCTTCTATTAATCGGGCGGTTTTCATAAAGAGATCGGTTTTAGAAATTCTATTTTTTCTTCTCCAGCCCATCTGTAACACATAGGCTATGTCACTAGCGCCCCACGCCCATCTTCGAACCTGTACGAATTGTGCTTTGAGAGTTTTTGCGTAGGTTGATGATAGTACCGCGTCTTGATAAATCGGAATCAAAATAGGATGAACGTCATGATTACCATCGTATGTAAAATAAGTTCTCCAATATTGGTGTCCATCTTCAACAATAGTTCTCGTACTCCAAAAGTCTGTATCGATAAGCGTTTGCATGCTTTGTGAATGTGAAGCAAAATTTCTAAGCATATGAGGTCGAAGCGCGAGGACAATATTCCAGAAAGAATTTCCTGTCGCTATAACGCGCATCGGTGCTGGCACATCCCAGATATTATTCGTAAACATGGAGATTGGCTGAAATGAAGTATGGATATAATCCGGGCATGCTATATAAGCATACGTTAACGCTGAAAAATATTCAGGATGTGGTCGGTTGTCTGCATCAAGCGTAGTTACGATGACGTGTTCATAATTAATGTTTTTTTCATCTAATAAAACTTTTAATTTCCTTCCTGCAAAGGTTATATTCCCTCCCTTTCCAATCACCTCGTTAGGCAAATCCTTAGGGTGCTCTACGGCTCCCATGTAATAAAACTCATGACCATATTCCTCGACCAAATCGCGAATGTTATTCTTAACTTCTTCACCACCTCTTTCTTCATATGCAAAGAAAACTATCAACTTCTTGTGATCATATGAAGTTTGCAAGATACTTTTTATAGTAGGCTCTAGGATATCTCTGCTTTCGTTATAAACAGCAACTATTATTGCATTAAACACATCTTTCTGAAATAATCGAATTTCTCTCGACTCTATAGTTTGAATATTTTTCAAATGCCATCCTGGGGAAATTCCTTGCTCGTATTGCTTGTAGGTCTTCTGAGGGTTATCGAGTTCATTTAGTAGTTTGTTCCACTCATATGCCATACTTTCATTGATTTTTTTATATCCTTGAATCATCCGTATATTAAGTGCTGCAGCTTTAAGCACCCACAGTAGAAGATAAGTAAGAATAAAATATGCCGCTACTGTGGTGTTGATTATTGTTAGAACAACAGGAAATGCCAGCACTGACCAACTAAGTATTCCCGGAACTCGCTCGAACCACCTATAGACCCTATCCCTATCTTTAACTAATGGAATTTCTATTAGTTTCATAGATATCTACTGAAGATTCAAAATGGCCTGCGCCACAATTAAATTAAATAACAAGGCGACAATTGCTAGAGTTAATACAACGATACTTAATATCCTTTTTTGTGTATACAACCTTGCGCTCATAAAAATAGAAACAAAGCTTATCAGAAGCGCTACGGCTGCAAAACTATAGAGATCCAAAGGAGAGCCCTTGGGGAATCCACCCAGACCCAGTGTTGATTCGTAGCGTATAGTGGCAGCTGTTCTTGAAGTATCGATGAGAAGTACCGTCGCTATAATATTAATGAGACCACCAAGTAATACAACTAGATTAAGAAATAAAATTGGTCTATCTTGAAAATATTTTTTAGTAAACATATATTCGCTTGTTATCAAAACTTGTCACACACCTTTAATTCACTTTTAATCTTATCAAAAAAAGTAAAAAAATACTTATTTTTATTTTTATGCTTTGGTGCGGGTACTGGGAATCGAACCCAGCGCTCAGCCTTGGGAAGGCTACATATTGGCCACTATACGATACCCGCTTGGAGCCGATAAGCGGGGTCGAACCGCTGACCTACGCTTTACGAAAGCGCCGCTCTACCAACTGAGCTATATCGGCAAAAAAAATGCGTAACTCTATAATAACAGATTGAAAATGATATAAATTAAAAAATGGCTCACCGTGTGAGCCATCTAAAAGCATATAAAGCTGGCGGGCCCGACCGGATTCGAACCGGCGATCTCCTCCGTGACAGGGAGGCATGTTAGGCCTCTACACCACGAGCCCATGCAAATATAAGCATTGAATATCGTAACAGAGATAGGATTGTTTTGCAATGCGCCTAAGCTGCAAACTATTTACACCTTTATGTAAGTAATTGGCGGTTCCTTATCCCTGTACGGTGCCAAAAGCTTATCTATTGGCTGGAAATTAATAAATATGTGCGCTGCTTTAATTTTCTCATTCTCTTGTCCAAGATTTTTTACAATTTCGAGCCCATAGCCAAGATTAATAATACCCGAGTTCTGATTTGTCTTAAGTTTAAATAAAGCATCAATCGTCTGAGTTGGTACACTTTTATCATTTTGACTAATAGCTATTGAAAGAACGCCGCCATTATCTTTAGTTAAAGTATCATCAGAATATTGTTTAGCAACTGCGCCAAAATCTTGTCCTTGGTTTATTGCAGCTAATGCCGCATTTGCTTTTTGTTGTGCTGCAGTATCAAGAGAATAGACTACATCATTGGTTAAAATTTCTTGTTCGATACTTCTTCTAAAATCCGATACTGTCCATCCCCAATAATCCTTAAGCACACTTTGAAATGTTTTATTATCGTTCCCAAGCTTACTTTGCTCTTTAAGCATTTGTATTTGATTATCTACATCTTTACTGGATACTTTTATATTTCTTTGTTTAGCTATCATTTTAATATATGCATAATCTACGACAGCGTTTAATGATTGCTTTTTTTGATTATTGAGCTGAGCTTTGCCTTGTGTAGAATTAAAATCAACCTGCTGCTGTGTTTGGAAATAATGAATGTAATGACGAAGATCAAACAAATAATTTTCATAATCTACAAGAGTATTCCCCACTCGCGCCACCGGAAGCGGCACAACTTTTGTTATCTGATATGCAAAGTTACTCGTATCCTGGTATCTATATAGATCAAGCAATACTACTGTACTAAAGCTTATAAATGTCAATAAAAGTAAAATGATTGTTGTCGTTACAATTTTATGCCTAGAGTGACGAAGTGGAAAAATAAATTTACGGGCCGTTTTAAGAATTTGCTCGCGATGGACACCGATATTTTCATCCGTGATACGTGGTACTGGCTTATCCCCTTCAAGACTCGTAGTCTTTCGCTTATTTTTATGTATTAAAAATGTTCTTGTTTTTTTCTCATCTGGCTGTGGAGGATTTAGTTCTTTTTTATTCATAATTCTTCTTTATTAGTTATTGGGCTGCTGAAATTAATATCTAATTCACGTAATATATGCGAGACTTTTTTCTGGATTTGCCTTGGATGGTGAACGTCATGAATAACAAGTTCACCTACATACGTCTGTATGACTATTGTACCAAATCCAAAAATTGTTTCTTGTAGGCCCTTAATTTCGTAGGAGACAGTTTGAATTTTATCAAGTCCAATATCAACTACGCTTCGCTTCCATAGCCCTTTCTGATTAATTTGCATAAGTCGTTGATCGGTAACTATGTAAACAGTAAAATGCCAGCCAATCCAAGCATAAAACATAATCAAAAAAGAAAGAACAAATCCTAAACCAAGCCCGCCAAAAAAAACAGCATAAGTAGGAATTATAAGCGCCGGTATGACTCCAAGGAGTAAAACAACGGAAGCAATCAGAATCTCTTTTCTCATAACAATTGGATGCTTTCTAAACATCAGCAGCATCTCTTCGTCATCAAATTGATCAGAGAAATATTTCTTCTTCGTATCAGTCTTTTGCTTCATATTACCAATCTATTGTACTCGCCTAAGAGATTTTCGTGAACCTTTGAAGTGGTATACTATCTTCTATACGTGGTCCGGTAGTTCAACGGATAGAACACCACCGTCCTAAGGTGGGTGTTGGGGGTTCGATTCCCTCCCGGGCCACCATTAATTACTATTTTTTCTTTTTTGGCAAAGTATGTGCTTCAGAATTTAGAGTGTAATCGAATAATTCATCATCCCTAAACCAATGCACAACCTCTAATTTTGCTTCTTCAGCGTCCCCAGATGCATGAATAATATTAGCAATGCTGGCCTTAGACACATTATTAGCGTACTCATAGCTGATATGGGTGTAATCCCCTCTTATCGTCCCTGGAAGGGCAGATTTTGGCTCAGTCGCTCCTACCATCTTCCTGACAAGCGCAGCCGCCTCTATTCCCTCAAGAACTACAGCAACGACAGGTCCTTCCATCATAAAATCGAGTGTCACATCAAAAACGTCTTTTCCACGTCTTGAAATAACTTTGCCGATTGTCTCATAGTGATAATGATAATGATCTTTGGTGGGACGAAGCATCTTCATTCCTACAACTTTTAGGCCCACTTTTTCAAATCTTGATAACACCTCTCCGATTAAACCCCTCTTAACTGCGTCTGGTTTTAGTACGATAAGTGTTTTTTCCATCAAAATTCCTTTATATATTAATTACTTATTGATTTGATTGTAGCATTTTGCGCGTTTAGTTATAAGACATTCAAGGTATAAATTCGAAAATGACGTAAAATGAATATATGAATGCCGAAGAAGTAATCCAACAATATCTAGAATATCTTGCAATTGAGCAAAATCGATCTAAGCGTACCATAGAAAATTACCGACATTACCTAAGCAGACTTATCGATTTTTCAGGTGATATTAAAATTTCGGATATAACACCAGAGCTAGTACGCAAATGGCGGCTATGGCTTCATGAACTTGGATCAGATCGATCAAATGAACTCAGTAAAGCGACGCAAAACTATCATCTTATTGCCCTAAGAAGCTTCCTAAAGTTTTGCCATAAAAGAAATATCGATGCGCTTGCCACAGACCAAATTGAACTTGCGAGAGTTAAAAGATCACAAGTAAGTTTTTTAAATAGCGAAGAAATTGAAGCACTAATGAGTCAACCCAGGATAGACGACGAATCAGGTCTTAGAGATAGAGCGATACTTGAACTCCTTTTTAGCGGAGGACTTCGTGTATCTGAACTCGTAAATTTAGACCGAAATCATATCAATCTTGAACGAAAAGAATTTATGGTGCGTGGTAAAGGCCAAAAAGATCGCCCCATCTTTGTTAGCGATGAAGCGGCCGAATGGATCAAAAGATATCTCAACCTACGAACGGATAACCTTCCTGCCCTCTTTATTAGCTATAGCGGGCATAAGAATACCGATACCACTGGTAACTTCAGAAGATTAACAGCTCGCAGTATTCAAAGAATTATAGCTCGTTATGCGTTACTCGCAGGAATTACTAAAAAAGTTAGTCCACATACTATGCGACACAGTTTCGCGACAGACTTGCTAATGAATGGAGCTGACATCAGAAGCGTGCAATCAATGCTGGGGCACAGTGATATATCTACCACGCAAATATACACACACATAACTGACCCTCACTTAAAGTCTATACATAAAGATTTTCATCGAAAAAATAACTAAAAACAAGCTGAGACACTTCCGAGTGAAGGACTACCGTTACTATTGCCACTATTGTCGAATTCAAAGTTTTTGCAAAGTGGTGCCGTTGTTGAGCCAGTTACTGCAGTGAGCGTGGGGTTCCAAACTGAGTCACCACCAATTGTATAGCCTGCGACAAGCCTTTTGACGGTATTACCATTCTGGGCTGTTGAGTCGATTTGTACCTGAGAATTTAAAAACTGTAACACTCCCGCGGTACTATCAAAACCGGAAATGTTGACTGATAGTTGAGACCCATCAAATGAACTGGTAGTAAGAAGGCCGCAATTTGTTGATGGGCACAAACTATTTGTACTATTTGCTGTCCATCGAAGATTATTTAATTTAGCAGTACAGGTTGCTACTGATGGGCTTGTTCCGCATCCTACTTTAATAATATTAATGTCAGATGACCATAATGGGACAGTCGAGCTAGTATCCGAAACTGGAACTATGTACGTTGTAGTTAATTGAGTCATGTTAAAGTTTGCGGTAACAACTTTTAAAATCGGGAAGTGATTCGGCAACACACCATTTAAATTTGCAGTATTAAACGCAGAAGAATAGAGAGATAACGAAGTAGTATTTGAGGGTCCCCACTTTATATCCACTTCAGATATGTTGGTCGGACTGCCACTAGCATTCACTGGATTGATAATAGTAGATAAGCTATTTGCTGATGAATAGACTAAGCTCTGTGGGCTATAGCTCCACTTGAGGCAAGTGATTTTAGTATTGTTTGGGTTTGGAAAAGTAGGGATTACGCCAACAGACGGTGTGCAAGACGAAGTGCTTGATTGAGAGACTGCAGTATCATGATTTATAATCCCCTCAACTACACTGTTAATCCCACTTTGCGCGGCATATTCAGCCTGCAGTGAGACTGACTTATCCAGAGTAGCCTTTTGGTCATTCGTTGTGATTACGGAGAAGCCAATAGCAAGTAGGCTAATGATAATAATCATCACTAGTGTGAAGAGTAAACTCGCTGCTCCTTTTTGATTAATAGTATTTTTCATAATTAATTTAAAAAACTGGTTACGCTATTATCATAATACACTATTGCACAATAAGAAAAACTTCCAAATGATGAAGTTTGACATACTGGCAATTTTGGCAGAATATTCCCATTTGCGTCAGGAGGCATCAATGATGTAGTTACGTTGCTTCCTACGAAATCAGAAAGCTGCCCCATTTCAAAAGCTGTTTGAAGCCTAAAGCCAGATCCAGTCTGAGAAACTGAAAAAAAGGAAATGGATGCATTATCAGGAATTAGCTGCACTTGAGAACTTGACACCGGGAGCGGGAACGGGGCTCCAGTGCATGCTGCGGTTTCTGTTGAATATAATGAAAGGTTGATGGTATCCTGATACAAAGCGCTGGGATATAACGCCGTCCCTGAAATCCGCGCAGAAAATCTCGTTGTGCCTGCGCACCATACTTTCCAAGTGCTGTATGTACCAGATGCATTAAAACCTGAATTCGGCGTCGCAGTTCCACTCATCAAATACGCAGAGTTGGAATATTGAACTGCTTGATTAAAGAGATAATTAACATTTCTTGCGGATGTATCAAGTTTGGATTTGGAGATACCGTACTGATAGCTTCGACTGAGCTGTATCGTGACAAAGGTTGCGATACTTGCAATTAACGTAAATATGACCACCGCTATCATTGTCTCAACTATCGTAAAACCTTTATTTTTGTTATGTTCCATAGTAAATATCCAAACTTCCTATAACTGATCCGCTGTTGCCGGTCTGCCACGATACATTAATATCAAAAACATTATATGACCTACTTAAGCCAGGTTGAGTATTTTTTATTTTAACAACATAGTTGATGCCCCCAGAAGAAACTGGATAAATTGTTTGAGATGAAGCTGATAAAGTTCCATCTTGTTTCATAGAAAACCAAGACGATTGAGAACGAAAATCTGAGTTTCCTGTTGCGTAAAAATGTAGTAATGTTATTTGTTGGTTTGCATAAAGTTGCGCTTGGTAATAGTAACCATTGTTGGCCGCTGTTTTTGTCGCGCTATTTGATAAAAGAAACGAAGAGCCGAAACCAAGAGATAAAACTGCTATGCAAATAAGTACCTCTACAATTGTTTCTCCTTTTTGATTTATTTTTAACATGATGAGTCGTTAGTTGATGAGGATAAAGTTCCACCAGAGCCTATAAAAATGCTTGCCTTTGAGTAGGAGCCATCAATGAAGCATAATCTTAGACCATTTGTTAGCAACGCCGGGGAACTTCCAGTACTCTTTGGATATAGAGTATTTGCTAATACAATATTTTGTTGTCCAGAAGTAAATGTACCTGAATTCATGGCGGTATTTGGATAAATAGTATTGATTATATAAACATATTGAGGAGACGAAGGAAGGGTTTTAGCTAATGCCATGCTATTAGGATAATTAACTGTTACTGTAGCAGCTGCTGGCGTCGTAGTTGTAGTATCTGAAAAAAGTGGAGTTGCCTCGTTCGTAATCAAAGAATCTACAGAATACGAATTAGTGCCAAATGTAAACTGTTTACCTGCATAATCACAGGTTACTGATGCGCTTCCACCTCCGGTTCCGAATCCTCCGGTTCCACCTGTACCCAGAGTTAAAGTTGACCCTTGTGCACAAGTATAATTATTACTCTGATATTTACCGTTCGCAACATCATTAAACGAAGATCTTAGCCCTGATTCCAGTTGAAAAAGTGCATCATTCTGCCTATTTACTGCTACCCGCCCACTGATCATAGTTATCGTTGAAATCGTCAACACCCCAACAACCGCCAAAACTATAAGAGTTTCTACGATAGTAAACCCACCTGAAATCGCTGCTACTTTCATTATTTTAATTATAGCATAAGGACAATGCGTTTTTAATGCACCGAACCAAGATACCAATTAATAATTTTAGTACCGAATAATACCATAATAAAACAACCAAACATCAAAAAAGGGCCAAAAGGTATTTTTACCTTAAAACCCACTTTTTTTATCCTATTTAGGATAAAAAGAAACAAAAGACCGCCAATAGATGATATAAGCAGAACTAAAGGTATAAAAGTAGGAGAAGAAAGCTGGAGACCAATAAGTGCTCCTAGGCTAACGTCTCCACCACCGAGCCACTTACCATCTGAAAAAATATAAAGGAGATATAGAATTCCTCCCAGCATTAACCCAGAGATGAGGTGAAAGAAATAATAAGAACGGTTATTGGCAAAAAAAAGACACACTGTAAGTGTTAGCAAGGAAATGACTAGTAATGGTTTAATAATAAGAAACGGAAGAAGAAATTTTTTAAAATCAAACAGTGTTAGAACAATAAAACCTGCAAGTATGATTAACCAAGCGAAGAAAAAAATATAAGAAGAAAAACTATTAATTTTTACTGGCCAAAATACGTAAGAAAAAACAAATAACAAAGCTGTTAAAATTTCAACCAATGGGTACTGGATAGAAATAGGCTTAGCACAATATCTGCACTTACCTTTTAAAGATAACCAGCTTAAAACTGGGATCAAATCAATTGGGCTCAAAATATGCTTACAAGAAACGCATTCACTTCTTCCATAAACAATAGAAATTTCTCTACGTTTTTTCTTTGTAAGTAGTTTTCTATTTCCCTCATCATCAATCATCTGAGAAAAACGCCACTCAAAAGCATTTAAAAAACTTCCCGAAATTAAACCAAGGCAAGCTAATAAAACAATAATCATATATTAAATAATAACAGACGCTATATACTGCCCTACAACTAAGCTGATATACAAGTTTTTGTACCATTAGGTGGATAGTACTCAACTCCCCATGTACCGCTTGAAGTTGCATTAAAGCCAGTGCCAGCAGTGTTGCATCCGAAAAGTGAGACGTAGATGGTGTTGATGGAGGCAGTACCGTCAGAAGTTACCTCTGTCACTGTTGTAATCTGCGCTGGCAAATTAGTAGTAGAACCTGCAACCTTTAATGTCGGGGCAGTATAAGTTATTGTACCAGTCCCAGGAATAGCTCCATTGTTGGTCGCAGTAGAATTGCTGATCGCAGCAACTACATCGTTTGCAGCAGTCTTCAATTGTGCGTTTTTGGCATTAGTTTGTAATGCTGGAACTGCCAGTAGAATGGCTGCCAGAATTGCTCCTGCGATTGCAAGTACTATAAGTACTTCGACTATTGTAAAACCTTTATTATTTAATTTCTTTTGCATCTTAAGTGGTGCCCTTTGTAATAAAGAATACTCAAGGATAAAATATCCTAGAGTATTCAGTACACCAAAATCTATTTACGCTGATATACAAGTTTTTGTACCATTAGGTGGATAGTACTCAACTCCCCATGTACCGCTTGAAGTTGCATTAAAGCCAGTGCCAGCAGTGTTGCATCCGAAAAGTGAGACGTAGATGGTGTTGATGGAGGCAGTACCGTCAGAAGTTACCTCTGTCACTGTTGTAATCTGCGCTGGCAAATTAGTAGTAGAACCTGCAACCTTTAATGTCGGGGCAGTATAAGTTATTGTACCAGTCCCAGGAATAGCTCCATTGTTGGTCGCAGTAGAATTGCTGATCGCAGCAACTACATCGTTTGCAGCAGTCTTCAATTGTGCGTTTTTGGCATTAGTTTGTAATGCTGGAACTGCCAGTAGAATGGCTGCCAGAATTGCTCCTGCGA
>Ga0214200_1000047_pt1 | contig 30960 bp, 28 predicted proteins | sample TroBogEpilimnion_7_FD_153038 | JGI IMG/M metagenome (GOLD analysis project Ga0214200, IMG submission 153038) | Freshwater microbial communities from Trout Bog Lake, WI - 23OCT2008 epilimnion | ecosystem: Environmental > Aquatic > Freshwater > Lake > Epilimnion/Euphotic zone | place: Trout Bog... | reverse complement strand
AGAACCTCGTAATTAACATTTTGTTGACCATGTTTTAAAAGTACTTGAAGATCTAGCTCAAATCCTGCAGTTAATTTAGAGAGCTTCAATCCCTTAAGAGTCTTTAGAGTATATTCTCCAATAGTCCCTATCACTTGACCCGTTTTCTTTTCCAAAATTGTAGCACTTCTTTTAGGATCAAAAGGTGCTTCAGTATTCTTAACTGCTTCAAGCGCGTAATTAATACGGAGGTTTGTGAGTAATGCTTGCAGGAAATAGCTTGCTTTAAAATATGCTTCTCCACTATTTTTTGAAACAGCTTTGGTTTGAGCACTATACACAAAGGCTAATTTTTCAAACTCTACAGGAACGCCCGACCCATCGTCACTATTTTCTAGTGAATGTCCTTTTCCGAGCTCAAATATAGCAAATTCATCATAGCCTGCCTTTGCGTTTGAATGAATTTTTTCAAGTAAACTTGGGGTTAAAGTTAATCGGTAATACTGCAAGTTCGGGCTTAAGGCATTTGACAGACTAAATGCTTTTGTCGGATCTTGTCCAACTTGTTGCATTAGTGCGCCATGCACGAAACTATAGCTTAGTATTTCATTGGCACCAAAACGGCATAGGCTATCGCGAATAGTAGATTTGAGATTCAGTATGCTATTAGGAATGGCTGGAAGAATAGATTTTTCTGGCAAAGTAAGTGGAAGTTTATCGAAACCATGAAGTCTTCCGATTTCTTCAACAACATCTTCCTTGATTGCTATATCAGTCCTCCAAAATGGTGCTGTTACGTGAAGCTGGCCCTTATCTTTGGAAACAATAAATTCTACATTACCCAGTAGCTTCTCCATAGCATCAATGCTCAAGTCAATGCCAAGTCTTTCATTTACAAATTCTGGGGTAAGAATAATTTTTGGATTTGGTTTTAGATCATTTTTTACATCAACGACTGAACTTGCTAGAGTAGCGTTAGCGAAAATCATCATTTGAGCAATTGCATAGCTAAGAACTCGATCGTTTTGGTGCACTGACTGCCCTTTGCTGAATCGTGTAACAGCATCAGTGAATAGGCCGTGATGCATCGATGTTTTTCGAATGTTATACATATCAAAACTAGCAACTTCAATAATTATGCGGGTCGTATTTTTGTCTACTTCAGTGGTGCCTCCACCCATAACTCCACCAAGTCCGATACTCTCATTTGAGCTAGCAATCACCACGGCATCAGTCCGAGGTACAATTGTTTTTCCATTAAGCAGTTGCAATTTTTCATTGGCGCGAGGATGGCGAACTATAATCTCGGCGCCCTTCGAAGATAATTTTGCAACCTTATCGTAATCGTACGCATGAAGTGGCTGGCCTGTGATATACATAACGTAATTTGTTACATCGACGACATTATTAATTGACCGTATACCTATCCGTCGTAGTTGTGCTTGCATCCAAAGTGGGCTGTCCGCCATTTGCACATTATCCATTACGACTGCCATAAAACGAGGTACCAGTCCAGGAGTTTCAACACTAACAGAAAGTGGTAGCTTTTGTATTTTTTCAAACGAAGGCGTTTCAAGATACCACGAAGGACTCTCAAATGCTTTCCCCATAATGCCACTAATTTCTCGAGCTACTCCAAGAATCCCAAAACAATCTGGGCGATGAGTAAACATTTTATTTTCAATATCTATAATTATTTCATCCATTCCTATAGCTTTGGCGAAATAATCACCCGGCTTAGGAGTAGTTCCGTTTATATCTTCGTCAAATTCAAGTAGACCACTGTGGTCATCACTTAAATAAAGCTCAGATGGACTCGCAAGCATTCCGTTACTCATAACTCCGCGAAGCTCTTTTGCGCCGATTACAAAAACATCTTCAGAGCCAAAAGTATTTGGAACAGACACTCCAGGTGGTATCCAAGCAACGAGTATCCCTTCCCGCACATTTGGCGCGCCGCACACTACCTGAACATATCCTTCTGGATTTCTCTCTACGTTCTTTGCAATTCCACCATCATCAACAAGACAAACATTAAGACTGTCGGCATTTTCATGTTTTACACAAGAAATAACTCGCACTATAACAACTCCCTCGTAACGTTTGCCCCAATCTATAACTTCATCAACTGCTCCTAGCTGTGAACCAATTTTTTCGACTAAGTTATCGATATCAGTCTTATTGAATCGAAGACTACTGTTTCCTTCAATTGCTTTTATACCAACTTTCATGAAAATTGCCTCAAAAATTCTAATTTTCCAGATTCAAAATGGCGAATGTCTTCAATATCGTATTTCATCATCACTAATCGATCGATTCCACCACCCCAAGCAAAGCCAGTATAAATTGAAGAATCAATTCCCGCTTCTTTTAGAACATTAGGGTGAATCATGCCGCAACCGAGAAGTTCTATCCATCCAGTTTGGCTGCACACATTACAGCCCTTTTTCTTACAAAAAGGACAGCTTAAGGCAAACTCGAAACTAGGCTCGGTAAAAGGAAAATAAAACGGTTGAGTTTTTACTTCAAGCTCCTGTTGATAGTATTCCTGTAAAAAGACTTTAAGCGTTGCAATAAGATTACCAGCAGTGACATTTTTTCCAACATACACTCCCTCGAGCTGATAAAAGGTGTGCTCATGACGTGCGTCTAGATCTTCATTGCGAAAAACTCGTCCCGGGATCACAACTGCTATAGGTTCATTACTTGCAAGATTTGAAGCAAATTGCCTTAGTACTCTGTTTTGCATCGTGGAGGTATGGGCCGGTGCAATAAATTGTTTACCTTTTTTATCCTTTTGCGTTGTCATAAAAGTGTCGTAGTCATCGCGAGCTGGATGACCTTCCGGAAAGTTTAAAGCACCAAACATATGATAATCGTCATCAATTTCTCTTGATTCTATTGCGGCAAACCCCATGCGCGCGAAAATACTTACCACTATTTCTAGCTCTCTCATGAGGGGATGAATACCTCCTTTTTGTGTTGGTAGTAGGCTGAACCGCGTTGTTGGCTCACTATTAGTGGGAAAAGGCGCGGTTACATCAATAGGAGTCCTATCATCATTGTCAGATTCAAGGTCGCTTAGCCATGATTCAACTTCTTTTTTGAGTTTATTAACCTCAGCACCAAATTCAGCGCGTGTAGCGGGCTCTGCTGTTTTAATTTTTGCAAAGAGTTCTTTAAAAATTGGTGATCGAACTATAACTTTTTTATCTTTAAGGACATGAAACTGCTTTTTCAATTCCTCAGCTGCAGTTACAATGTCTTTAATTGAATAGCTCATATTAGTGAATAGTATACTTGTTTAAGGTCGTTTGTTCCACACTTTAACCTCTTAATTTCATATCTATGGTGAAGCCCATGATACTATAGACTAATGCCAACCTTTTCATTTGATATAGTTTCAGAATACGACAAAAGTGAACTCAATAACGTTCTCGATCAGTCCCAGCGCGAGATTGCTAATCGCTATGATTTCAAGGGGACAAGTGCTGATTTAGATTGGCAAGATGGTGAAAAAAAATCTATCAAAATTACCGCTGATAGCGAATTTCATATAGATGCCATTATAGACATACTGCGAAAAAAACTTGCTTCAAGAAACCAAAGCCAAAAAATTTTAGATATATCTCAGGAGGCAACTACTACAAATCTAAAAGTAACTAAAATAATTCCACTCAAAAAAGGATTGGATCAGGAAAAAGCTAAAAAAATTACTTCTTTACTTCGCCAACAATTACCCAAAGTTAAAACGCAAATTCAAGGTGAAGAAGTGCGCGTAATGAGTCCCAAAAAAGACGAACTGCAACAAGCTATGCAACTATTGAACTCTCAAGACTTTGACTTCGCTCTGCAATTTACTAATTTCAGATAAACACATCCATTTTCGGGCAAATAACGTATACAATATAGGTATATGCAAATCCTCCAAGATCAGTGTAAAGAAGTGCTCAAAAAAAATGACCAAGGCGCCTATACTATTCCATCTTCGCTTGGCTTATATCCACATCAATGGCTTTGGGATAGTTGTTTCGCTGCTATTGGTTGGACGCATATCGATTCACTAAGAGCACAATCTGAAATTGATCATCTTTTAATTAATGGGCAGTGGGAAAATGGTATGGTGCCGCACATGGTATTTAACATGAGCCGAGAATACAGTCGTGATCGTGACGCTTGGGCAAGTGCATTATCCCCTTTGTCGCCAAAAACAACCGCCACAAGCGGAATTACGCAGCCGCCCCTCCTGGCAGAGGCTATCCAGCGTATTGGGAAACAATTACATATCGATAATAGAAAAACATATTTTAAATCAATTTTACCTCGTCTCATAAAATATCATGAATGGTTTTACGCCGAACGAGATCCAAGAGAATCCGGCCTAGTTGTTCAGATTCACCCTTATGAAACAGGGCTAGATAACACTCCACCATGGATGAATAAAATTCGTAAATATCATCATCCTGCTTGGATTCGCGTCATTGAGCAGTTACATTTACAAAAGATTATTAATTTTGCGCGTCGAGATACGCGAGAATTGCCACCCGAACAGAGGATGGATAACATAGACGCGCTCCTTATTTGGGACAACGTACGACTACTTAAAAAAGTCCACTATGATATAGACAAGATCTTGCATCTTCCACTCTTTTTTATTAATGATGTGTCTTTTAATAGTATTCTTGTAAGAAACAATACGATACTTCGGGAAATTGCCAAAGAAGCAAGAATACGTCTCCCCGAAAAATTAATTGAAAATATGCAACGGAGTGAAATAGCACTTGAATCAATGTGGAGTGAAAGCTTTGGAGTGTATCTGAGTCAAGATTTTATGACCGAAAATCCTTTGCAGGAGCCCACTATTGCATCATTGATGCCACTCTACGCTGGAACAATAAAAAAAGAACGTGCTGATAAAGTCGTCGCAATTATGATGAATTCGAAAACTTTTTGGCTCAAACATCCACTTCCATCGCTTCCAAAAAATCTTCGAGATTTTGATGCAAATAGATACTGGCAGGGACCAACGTGGATCAACATGAATTGGATGATAATTGATGGGCTCAAACGTATGGGCTACGAAAAAGAAGCTGATGCATTGAGAAGCCATACGCTTGAACTCGTTGAGGACAATGGTATTTGGGAATACTATAATCCAGAAACTGGCAAAGGACTTGGAAGCCCTGGTTTTTCCTGGACTGCTGCACTCACACTTGATTTGCTTAATAGCTAATCCTCGGTCTGTGGTCGATCTAGTAGTACTGGCACGACACTTTCTTCGCCTCCAGCAATTTTAACTACGTCTTTATCTACTTTTTTAAATTCTTTATGAGCATTATTGAAATGATTTACCGTTGTTCCAAGACTGCCACCTAGTTTTTGCATGAATCCATCATAAGCAGCGATATGCTTTCCGAGTTCACCTACACGTTTTTGGATATCCTTTGCCTGTTGTTCGATTTGAAGACTACGAAGACCCTGTAAGACTGTTTGTAGATATGCTAGCAATGTCGTAGGGCTCACGATAATAACTTTTTTATCTATGAACGCATATTCGATTAAGTCTCTTGAAGATGTACTGGTTGAGCCGACCTTATTCACTAATAGATCATAGTAAATTGCCTCACTGGGGATGAACATGAATGCGTAATCAAGCGTATTTTCATTTGGTCGAATATATTTAGAAGTTTCATCAATTCTATTTTTGAGATCACTCTTAAAGAGCTTCACATATTTTTCTCTTTGCGTTGCATCCTTCTCTTCAATAAGTCGATTGTAATTTTCAAGACTAAACTTACTATCAATCGGAAGGATACGATCCTTGTCTAGATGAATGATTGCATCGACAATTTCACCATCTTTAAATTTATACTGGGTTTCATACCCACTAGGAGACAAAACATTTGCCAAGACGTTTTCTAAATAATATTCTCCTAGGCCACCACGCTGTTTTGGATTCTGTAAAATATTCTGTAGCATTTTGAGCTCATCAGCTACATCTACTACCCGTTTGTTTGTCTCATCAAGTTTGGTTAATCGTTGATTAACTTCAGCAATAATTTTTGAACTTTGCGAGAACTGTTTCTGGATGCTGTCACGCATCATCTCATTATTTTTATCTAAGCGATCATTTACGGTGAGATTGAGGCTGTCTTTTAATTTTTCCAAATTGTCCGAAAGTGACAAAAGATCTTTTTTTAGATATTCAGATGTTGCGTCTCCGCTCAAACTATTAAATTTCTGATTTAAAAAATATACCAGAAAACCAATTCCAAAAACTAAGAACACCACCAATATGATCACACTATTCATATTTATTAGTATAGAGCATATTTAGCGTAAGCAATAATTTAAACAAACATAAAACCGGGATGTTTCACCCGGTTTAATTGGATGCATATAGCTTCCATTACTATCTTATTCCTACAAACTAAGAATTACAATCTGCCAATACCTCACTTAATTAAATTATCAATAGTATATTCTTTCAAGAAAAAACCACCTGGTGTAGCAGGTGGTCTTAGGATTTTGTTTTTTTAATTTTACTTATTTCGATTCAAGCGCTTCTTTTGCCATGAAACCAAGTGCTATTTCCATTGCACCGCTCACGAGTGCAAAGAAACCAACTACCCATACCCATGTTAACGTTGCGGGGCCGGGATACCATGCAACAACGAGTCCCGCTACAACTGCAAGACCACCAGTTATAAAATGATACATCCTCACACTGTCAGAAACTTTGGCTTCATAGGCAAGTACAATTCCGACAACCCCTCTTGTTACAAAGCTAATCGCAATAAAGAGTGCTAAAGTCGCAACCGCGAGTCCACTTCCAATATGTCGAAGTAGATATACTGAAACTCCAACTTCCAAAAGTCCAAGTAGTGCCCTAAGCATTCCTGCAAAAGCACTGTGAACCATTTTTCTCATTGATCGGGACAGATCAACTACTCCATTAATACCAATAAATACCGCCAGAAGAAGTGCTAAAACTCCCACTGTCACATGTGGCCAAATTGTTGCCACAAAACCAAACACCACCGATACCAATCCAGCCAGTACGAACATCCACCATACATTTTTATCGTCTTCTTCGAAGACGTGTACTTGTTTGCTTGCCATACCTATACTCCTTTAATTAGTATAATTTCACTGTATTCCCATTTATTAATAAGGTCAAGCATTTAATACATCCTATTTGATGTTGCGATGAGTACTGTTATGCTAAGAGCATATAGGAGAAACATATATGAATAACCAAAAAAGAACTCTACTCATAACTGTTGTGGTGGCACTTCTTTTTGCAGCCTATTTTCTACGAAGCTACTTTATAATAATCGCTTTCTCGTCTCTTCTTGCATTTCTATATAATCCTAGCTACAAATGGTTTCTAAAAAAAACAAAGGGTAATTCGGGATTATCCATAGCTCTCACAATTCTTTTTGCTACTGTTACGATATTATTACCACTTAGTCTTTTACTTTTTATTACCGCCCAAGAAGCTGCAAGTTTTATAACGAGCATTAAAAGTAATTCAACAACTTTTGCCAATCACCAATCAATTGCAAATCTTATTAGCTCTCTCAATGCGACAATTCATCATTTACCTGGAATGAGTAACACAAACATTAGTATCGATTCTGTATCTTCCTGGGCAAAAACATATGTAGCAACAGTAACTAAAGCAGGGCTTAATTATATATTGTCAGTTGCTGGTGGATTTACGGCTGTATTCTCCCAGTTTATAATTTTTATCTTCGTCTTTATTTCACTTCTTAAAAACCAAACTGTAATCATATCAGTCCTTAAGAAAATAAATCCGCTGGGTACACGAGCAGCAAACCTTTACTTGTCTAGAGTGTCTGCAATGACAAAAGCAATGGTTAAGGGGCAGTTTATTATCGCATTCCTACAAGGACTTGTTGACAGCACCCTACTATATGTAGCTGGAATACACTATTTCTTTTTCTGGTTAGTTTTTATTACCTTCCTTTCAATTATTCCACTTGGCGGTGGGATAATTGTTTTACCGGTTGGCTTTATATTTTTGCTAACAGGCCATATCTGGGAAGGCTTACTCTTGATTCTCGGACATATTATTATTGTTACGAATATAGATAATGTATTACGCCCCCAACTTGTTCCAAAGGCTGCGCGCCTAGATCCGGCACTTACAATTTTATCTGTATTTGCAGGACTTAGAATGTTTGGATTTCTCGGAATCGTACTTGGCCCAGTAATTATGATTATTATCCTGACAACAATCCAGGAATATCTAGACTATATAACCAAACAAAAACAGCTTATTGCAGCAATTGAAAAAACTACTTCTTAGTAGCTTTTGTAGATGTGGTTTTTTGGTTGTAATACCATATTCCACAGAAGGCAGTTATTCCTAAAAACGCAACCATCGACATAAATGGAATTGTCATAAAGCCAAACCAATTTATCTGCTTATTAGCACACGATACTGCGCCGTCAAGAGTACAACTAATAAGTGTCTCTTTTATGATCCCAGCTTGCAAAAGTGTGTGGTAAAAAGCAAGTAAGAAGCCAAAGATACTAAGCGGCAAGACGTACATATAAGCTTTTTTATCTTTTTTGAGAATAGCAACCGACATAATAACTGCAATTGGGTACATGCAAATCCTTTGCCACCAACATAGTTTGCAAGGGGCTAAATGCATAATTTCTGAGAAATAAAGACTCCCAAACACTGACAACGTACTTATTGCCCAAATGCCATAAGGGATATGTGCGTCTATTTTTTTTATTAGAAGTAGTACTTTTTCTTTCATTGAAACAAGTATAGCAAATTTCTAGAAATGCTCCCGAAGATGCGCCATACTAAATTCCCAAGATGCATCGGTTTTCTTGTGAGGGTTAAAGATATTCTCAGGGTCAAAGATGTGTTTTAATTCCTTAAAATGAGCAAACGTTTCAGGCCCATGCATTGCTTCAAGCCACGGCCCACGAATCATCCCGTCATTATGTTCACCACTTAAACTACCACCATACTTCAACACAATTGAAGTTATCTCCTTCATTGCTGGCTCAAGCTTGGCTTTTTCCTTAGGGTCTTCTATTTTCATAAGTGGAATTATATGAAAATTTCCATCTCCCATATGTCCAGCAATTGTAGCAAGTAATTTATATTTATTTATCACTTCCCTTATTTCAGGAAGAAATTCAGGTAAAACTGCCGGTGGAACTATCATGTCATCCATAAAAGGAGCAGTATGCTTGTCCTTCACTTTGCTTCGAAGCAATTGAAAACTTTCTCTTCGCATAATCCAGAATTTTTTTGCTTTAGCCTCAGTTTCGTCGTTTTCGAACAATGCTTCGTGTTTAAATTCTTGTAGATCTTTTCGAAGCTGAATTACTTTTTCTTTCGTTTCCTCAGCAGTTGGACTATTGAATTCTACAAGTAATACCATTTTTGGTATTCCTCTAAATAGCTTAAGTGCATCAGGTATTAGCTGGAGTCCGAGTTTTGCTACACCAAACCAACCTAATGATTTATGAAAATACGGAAAAAGTTTAAAGCTTAGCATTAACGTGTAGTTATCGAATCCTTCAAAAGTAGCCGGTTTGTGTTCAAGCACTTTATTGATAAGCTTACCCAGGTCATCTGTTTTTCGAAGAAAAATAACAAGCGTACCTGAATTTTTAGGAGCAGGCACTAGACGAAATGTTATTTTTGTAACTATTCCAAGAGTTCCTTGGGATCCGACAATAGCTTGCGTTAAATCAAAAATACCAGTTTGTCTATCCCAAATATTCCAAAGATGATACCCCATGGAATCTTTAGATACATGTGGCTTAGCGGCCTTAATCTGATCATAATTATTTTCAACGAGATCAAAAACTTTCTTATAAATAAGTCCCTCGTAGTCATTTTGGGCTATCTTTATATCTAGTTCAGCTTTAGTGAGTGGCCTCACTTCATATTCTTTGCCATCTGCAAATATTACCCGTAATACTTTTACGAATTTCTCCGTTTTGCCAAACTCCAAAGACTTTTCTCCTCCGGCGTTATTTGAGACCATGCCACCTATTGCGCAGAGATCTCTCGATGCTGGATAGCTCGGCATTATTGCATCAAATTTAAGTGTTTCTTTTTCGAAATCCCTATAAAACATTCCAGGTTCCGCTGTGGCTTCTTCCTTTGAGCCACTTAAAAATTTATTCATGTGCTTTGAAACATCAAGAATTATTGACTCGCCAACAGTTCCGCCTGACATACAAGTACCAGCACTTCTTGCAACAATGGATAAATGTGGATTTTGTTTTTTATTGTCTGCTACATATCGAACCACTTTTTGGATATCTTCACTATCATTTGGAAATACGACAACGTCGGGCTTCAGTTCGAACATGCTTGCGTCATGACTGTAAAATTCGCGAGTTGTATCCGTAGAATCAACCTCACCTTTAATAAGATTTTTTATTTGTGTTTCTAGATTTTCCATTCCTTATAGAGTAACCTGAAAAAAACACAAGCGCAATATAAAGAATGTTGTTACAATTATTTTTGTATGAAACAAAAGCATCTCATCATTATTGGAAGTGGCTGGGCTGGGATGAAACTCGTTCGTGAGCTTAGAAAATACCCACAAGAAAAATTAAAAGTAACTTTGATTTCAGATATCACAACATTTCGCTATAGCGCAGCGCTCTACAGAGCTGCAACTGGAAATAAAGAACATGAGGCAATAATTCCCATTAGTGAAATTCTTTCAGATAATCCTCACATTAATTTTGTTAAAGAAACGATTCTGCACATTGATCGAGCCAAAAAAATTATTACTACAAAAGATGGATTGAAATTTCATTATAACTTCGCTGTCCTTGCACTTGGTATGGTTACTTCGTATTTCGGAATACCGGGTATCGATCAATATTCATACAATATTAAGACGGCTTCAGAACTGCATCATTTTAGAGCCCACCTGCACAGAGAACTAATAGATGAAAAAACGATCGATAAGTCATATAACGTTATTGGAGCTGGGCCGACAGGTGTTGAACTCTCGGCAGCGCTATCTTCGTATATTAAAATAATTGCAAAAAAACATAAAGTTGAGGCATCGAAGCTTAAAATTAATCTTATCGAAGCACAGAAAAGAGTGCTTCCAATAAGTGACGAAAAGGCTTCAAAAAAAACGCTTAAACGACTAAGGAAACTTAAAGTCAACGTTATGCTTAACCAAAAAGTAGAACTTCAGACACCAGAATTTCTTCAAGTTAATAGTGCGCAAATTCCAACCTCTACAGTAATATGGACTGCTGGTGTTACGAATAATCCATTCTTTAAAACAAATGAAGCCCAATTTTCTTTTAATCCAAGAGGTAAAATTATTGTTGACGATCACCTCATGGTTGACGATGCTGTGTATGTTATTGGGGATAATGCCGACACGCCTTACAGCGGCCTTGGCTTAACAGCAGTCGATAATGCTGCATTTGTATTTAAGGATCTCAAAAGGCAGTTGAGAGGCTCAAAAAGACGCCCACCCTACAAGCCACTCGTACCTGCAACGGCAATACCTGCTGGTAAGAATTGGGCAGTTTTCCAATATAGAAGTTTTGTTCTAACTGGACCGATTGCTTCATTTATCAGATCTGTAGCTGATCTCGTTGCATACACTGACATTCTAGGCTATAAAAAAGCATTTCGTATTTGGATGACTTCAGATGAAAAAGAAGAAAAATGCCAAGTTTGCAAAGCTTCTTTCAATCAAAGTTAAATTATCTATTTTGATGCGCTCGTAGCGCATTCAAGATTACAATAATATCAACAAGCTCTTGTAGAAGCGCGCCATATACAGGCTTTACGGCTCCTGTAATACCGCAAAAGATCATGAGTCCGACGCTAAGACCAATTCCAACAAATATGCTTTGTTTAGCTATTTTTACTGCCCTTTTTCCTATATGAATGCTATCCGCAACCTTAGAAAAATCTTCAAGCATAATAACTACATCGGCACTTTCGCTTGCAGCGGTCTCGCCTTTGGATCCGAGTGAAATACCGACGTCAGCTGCAGATAAAGATGGTGCATCATTAATACCGTCTCCAACAAAAGCAAGTGGAGCATATTTTTTTCTAAATAAGGCAAGGTGATTGAGTTTGTCAGCTGGAAGGCATTCAGCCTCAAATTTCGTTATTCCTACTTCTTTTGCGATTCGTTCTGCCACAATCTTACGATCACCAGTTAGCATCATGGTTCTTAGATGAAATTCATGCCTTAATCGAGTAACGGTCTCAATAGTTTCAGGACGAAGTACGTCTATAAAAGTTATCGCACCTATGTATACTCCATTTGCAGCGACAAAGATTGCTGTTTCCTCTAGCGCTTTTCCAAGCTCTTTATTAGTTGGCACTTTAACCCCAGCATCCTTAAGAAAATCAATTTTCCCAGCAAGTATTTTTTTAGACGAAACCTCAGCTCGAACCCCGCTTCCAACAGTTTCGCTGGCCTTAACTGCGTTCGCAACTTTCAGGCTTTGAATTTTTGCTTCATGTAAAATAGCGCGCGCTAGTGAATGAGTTGAGTGAGACTCAACTGCAGCTGCATAACCAAGTACTTGCTCCTGTGTTACATTTTTTCCATGAGTAATAATTCGATTAACTTCGGGCACCCCTCTCGTAAGCGTACCTGTTTTGTCAAACGCTATAGCTTTTAGTTCGGCTAGCGTTTCAAGCGCACCACCATTCTTAATAATAATCCCCTGAGAAGCTGCCCGACTCATGCCAGAAACGATGGCAGCTGGAGTAGCAATAAGTAGTGGACATGGAGTTGCAACAACTAAAACTTCCAGTGCTCTTAATGGGTGGCCGCTTACAATCCAGGCTATAGCAGAAAGCAAAAAAGCAACGATAGTGAATTGCACACTGTAGCGATCAGCTAAACGTACCATTGGCGACCGACTCGATGCAGCCTCGGAAACAAGCTTAATGATCTGTTCGTACTGACTTTCATGAGCAGTTGAAAGCGCACGCACCTCAACAGATGCCTGCTGATTGATCGCGCCGCTCAAAAGTTTGTCACCAGTTTTTTTATCAACCGGAAGACTCTCACCTGTTAATGCCGATTCATCAAGAGAAGTAATACCTTTAACGATAATTGCATCTACCGGGATTACTTCTCCCGGTTTGATAAGTAGTAAGTCATTTTTTTTGATTGTGTCTACCGCAACAGTTTTAAAAGTTGATCCGACCTTTTTATGTGCTACTTTCGGTGCGCGCTTCAGTAATTCATTCAATTCTTTTTTTGCTTTTTCCTGTGCAAAATCTTCAAGCGCTTCGCCCCCTGTAATCATAAGAACAACAACAATGGCTGCTAGGAATTCACCCATCAAAAGTGATGCAACAATTGCAGTAAGTGCTAATAGATCGAGGCCATACTCTTTTTCCTTGATGGATTCTAACATCTCTTTGGCCATCGGAACGACAACGTAAATACCCATACAAGTAAAAGCTACATTTGCAACAATTCGAAGTTTAAGTGCATAAAGAATAAGTCCGGCAGCCAAAGTTACCGCTACGGCACTAAGAGTCTTATATCTTTTTATAAATTCTGTATTAAACATTTACTCTTAATCATACAGTAAAAAAACCCTTTTAAAAAGGTAGTTGAGGGGAGAAATTTGCAAAAGTTACTTTATCTTTTCATAACCTATTCTATCTTGTAACGATAAAAGGAATTTTAAAATAAAGTGATGATCATATAGGCTACTGCAACGAGCATCACAATAAAAGAAAGCAATACAAATATGTTAGAGAGGAGACCATTTTTATGCTCACCCATAATATTAGTATTATTTCCTACACGGGCGATTAAAAATAGCAGCGGCACCGCAGCAACCCCATTAAACACTGCAGCAAAAACAAGTGCTTTAATAGGGTTGATTCCAACAAAATTAATGCCAAGGCCTGCCAGTGTTGCGATAATAATAAAGAAATAAAAGCCCTTTGCTTTCTTATATTTCTTATGCAAGCCTTCGTTCATGCGAAATGTTTCGCTCAGCGCATACCCAGATGATCCGGCCAAAACGGGAACTGCTAAAAGTCCGAGACCGATGATTCCTGTGGAAAATATGATTTTTGCTATTAGTCCAGAATGAGGAAAGTTCTTTACAAGCGGCTGAAGTGCGTTTGCAGCGTCTGCAGCTGAGTTTATCTGAGAGACTCCATGGAAATTGAGCACCGAAGCACACGTCAAAACAATAAACCACGCTCCAAGTGTTGCAATAAGCATGCCTGTAAAGTTGTCGACTCTAACGCTTCTAAGAAAATGTTTTGTAAGTTTTGGCTCATTGAGTCCCTTCTCTCCTAGTCGGTGTGATATTTTCTCATCTTCAACAATCTCAGATGTATCCCAGAAGAAAAGATAGGGTGAGATCGTTGTTCCGAGTATTCCTACTAAGATGTATAGCATGTCTTTATTTAGATGCAGGTTAGGATGAACGGTCGCATGTAAGACTTGCGTCCAGTTTTGACCAACTAAAATGGCAGTTAAGGGATATGCAAGGAGCATTAGTGCAAGCCATTTTAGAATTTTGGTATATGTCTTATACTTTACGAATATTTCAAGCACTAAAATGATTGCAGCAAAACCTATTGTAAGTATCGCAAAATTGATATGGAAAAAAAGTTGCATGGTTGCCGCCATTGCACCAAGATCTGCGCCTATGTTGATTGTATTTGCTATAAAAACAATAAGTACCGACCCCATGAGAAGCTTGCGACTATAATTATCACGGATAACAGCTGCAAGCCCCTTTCCTGTTACCGCTCCAATCCTAGAACAAGACTCTTGTACGGCAAGTAACAAAGGGAACATAAACGGCATTGCCCACAAAAGCCCAAAACCGTACATGGCACCCGCTTGAGAATAGGTAGCTATCCCTGAAGGATCATCATCAGCTGCACCAGTAACGACGCCAGGACCCAATATTCTAAGAAAACGATTGAAACGTTTGTAATTGAAATAGCTTTTAGTAAGAATCCTAGCTTTTTTTTCAGTTTTAACTATTCGCTTTTCGGTAGACTTGATCGTTTTACTTGCTCTAGATTGTTTTGCCATAGTATTTGAAATCTCACTAAAATTGTATCATTCTTATGCTTATTTCAATACTTTATATGCTTGACCAATTACTATATTTATGCTAATATTATCCTAATTGTTTCTAATGAATCCGGGTTAGGTCGCTTGGTACTCGATTTCATTGACTGCAATCAAGTATCAAACTAACTATAAAAGGATTCTTTTTTTATGTATTCAAATAACTCACGTTTTTCAAGACCACGAAGTGGTTCATCTCGCTCATCAGGCGGATCAGCATCATTTGGCGGCACACGATATGGCGGTGGACGCTCAAATAACCGAAAAGGTTTAAAGCAAAACATTCACCATTCAAAATTTATTAAAGCTGCCAAACCAGTTGAGGCTGAACAATATGTTCCTATGCATGCTTTTAGCGACTTTACTATTCATGAACTTTTGAAGAAGAATGTTGCTGATAAAGGCTATGTAAACCCTTCATCTATCCAGGATCAAGCAATTCCACCTGCGCTAGAAGGTAAAGATATCGTAGGCATCGCTAATACCGGAACTGGAAAAACAGCTGCTTTTGCGCTTCCTATGCTAAATGCAATATTAAATGATAAGTCAAAACAAGCAATCGTTATAGCTCCTACTCGAGAACTTGCAGAACAGATTGAACAAGAATGTCGTTCATTTGCAAAATCGAGCGGACTCAGCGGCGCTCTACTTATTGGTGGTGCTGCAATGGGCCCTCAGCTTCGCGATCTTCGAGATAGACCAAACGTTGTCATAGGTACACCTGGTCGGATTAAAGATCACGTTGAGCGCGGTTCGTTAAATCTTGCTCAGTTCAGCATTGTTGTCCTTGATGAGGTTGATCGAATGCTTGATATGGGATTCATTAACGATATTCGCTTCATTCTTGCGGAAACAAACGAAAACCGACAATGCTTGTTCTTCTCTGCGACGCTTGATCCTAAAATCCAACAATTAATTGGTACATTCTTGAAAAACCCCGTAACTATTTCTGTTAGAACTAGTGAAAACAGTGATAACGTTCACCAGGACGTGGTCTTTTATAGTCATTCATCTGAGAAATTAGATAAATTACATGATGTGCTTATTACGGCTGGAGTTGAAAAAGCCATTATATTTGATGAAACCAAACGTGGAGTTGAAAAACTTGGAATGGAACTACAAAGTCGTGGCTTTAAAGTTGATGCGCTTCACGGAGATAAATCACAGGGTCAACGCGCTAAAGCATTGCGTCGTTTCAAAAGTAATGAAATAAATTTCCTTGTGGCAACTGATGTTGCAGCCCGCGGTATTGACGTTGCTGACATTACCCACGTCATTAACTACTCTACTCCAAACACCTACGATGACTACACTCACCGCATCGGACGTGCTGGTCGCGCTGGACGAGTTGGCTACGCACTTACTTTCATAAGTAAGTAATACTTTCTTACACAAAAACATCTTCGAGCAACCTAGGCATTATCTGCGGAAAAAGCTCAGTTGCTCTTTTTGTTGTTACTACCATTGGATTGACGAGTGATTCAACCATAACCCTTCCTACTTTTGCATGTTTTTTAGGAGTGAATAAATTGAGCCACCAGGCAGATATACCAATTGGAATAATCGGCAAATATATTAAAATCGCCCGCTTGTGTTCCCACTTAGCATACCGTTCCATTAAATCACGATAGCTCAATTGCTCTGGACCACCTATTTCAACAATTTCTGAGTGATTAATTTGAACATTTTTAGCCGCGGAAAGATAATCTAAAGTATCGGCAAGACCGATAGGCTGCGTCATAGTTTTAGACCACTTTGGGATAGTAAGGATAGGAAGTTTGTGCACTAATCGTTTGATAATGTCATAAGAAATACTTCCATCACCTATTACCATTGAAGCCCTAAATTCTATAAGCTGTGCATTGCCTGAAGCTAGAATCTTTCCTGTATGATGGCGACTCGCTAAATGCCGAGATAAATTATCTTGATCATTTCCGAGTCCTCCGAGATAAATAATTCTTTTTACTTGAGCCACATTTGCTGCCTGTACAAAATGTTGTGCAGCAATCTCCTCTGCTTTGACAAAATCCATCTTATTTTGCGCCATCATGTGAAGTAAGTAATAAGCTACATCACACCCTTCAAGTACTTTTTCAATATTTGTACTTGTCAAAATATCACAATCAACTTTTTCTAATCTGTCGTTTTCAATAGTTATGCCCGTTGCATGTGTTGCTATTGCTACGATTTTGTCTTCAGTGTTATCAAGCAATAATCTTTTAATTAGATTAGACCCGATATATCCACTTGCTCCAATAATTGCAATTTTCATTATTTCCCTATCTATTAGTCACTAGTGCAGTTCAAAAAGTAAGGAGCCCTCAATGGGCTCCTATTGTACCTAAAATTAATTATTAATTTAATTAGCTGCAGCTTCAACGGTGCTTTCACCAGCTTTAGGCTTAGCAGACGCCGCTAATCGGCTTACTGATACAAGCACTACTATTCCAAATCCAACCTTTGCGAGTAAATCAAGAACAGCATACGCGTAGTTTTCGGATGCAAAGCTAATCTTATTTACACCAACTCCCGATAGATACCAAACAATTGGATAAGCAACCCAAATCACAGATAAATAAAGTGCTACGTAGGTATATAGCATTGATACTTTTTTACCAGCAACTTTTTTTGATTCATTCATAATAGTTCCATAGAGCATATAAACAATTCCGAGCAATGCTACACAACTGAATGCGTACCAATACCAACGAGTATCGTTATTGACAAGTGTTGCAATCACACCAGTAACAATCATATATACATCAAGACCAACAACTGCCCACAGCATGCTCATCTTATGTTTAGACTTACCAGTTGGTAGACCAACTGAAATAAGGCTTATAAGTAATAATGGTGTTGTTACCACCCAATCGATATAACGTGCTAATTGCACCGTTACTCCGCCGACCATGATATCACCGACATTATGTAGCATTGCATAATATGCTGTTGCTGCAATGAGAGTAATTGCCATAGCAAGGTAAACATGATGTCTATCTTCTTTGCGCATGGTTACACCAATTAAAGCAAGGATAACACTTCCCGCAGTCATACCAACTGTACCGAGTGCTAACCAATCATTTACTGAACTCATATTTTCTCCTTTTAATATTTAGGGTACACTTTTCACTTTACTCTTTTTAAAATAAATAAATATAGTAAATTTAGCAACAAGCTTATGCTTCAATAGTATGTTCACTACTCGTTTATAGATTAATTAGGTATACTAAAATCAACGATGCAAATTACAAAAAATCATAAAAGCAATGGTTTCCGTCCTGATTTTATCGCTGCGTCAGTAATAGATATTAACTACAAATTGTTAGCTGATAAAAATATCAAAGCAATAGCGTTTGATGTAGATGGAACTCTCATACACCACGGACATATGGACATTGATACTTTATACGCTGAAGCATTAACGAAAAAAATATATGACGCAGGAATTTTTACTATTATTCTTGCCTCGAACACAAAACGCTCACTTGATATTATTGGTAAAAAACTCCAAGTAAATGGAATTGTGACTGTACAAGAAGGAATCAAAAAGCCCCAAAGTGCTTTCTATAAAAAAATACTTGCACATGCAAAGCTAAAGCCAGAAAATATAGCAATGGTAGGAGACCGACCACTCCAAGATATATGGGGAGCAAATAAATCGGGACTCTATAGTATCGCCATTAAAGCAGATAAATTTAATTCAAGAGTTGAAACTATGATTGGTAGAAATTTTTGGCAACCAAAAATAGTTTCACTATTAAGGTTTTTCCCATGATAAACGAAATCATTGATCCTATACGAAAACAAATACGTAACGGAATGAAAAAGGTCGCCCATGCCACCCATATTGGTTCAAGAGGTAAAATAACTCCTAATATGGTGACAATAGTTGGACTTTTAATGCATCTGCTGATTGCCTATTTCATCATCAAGAGTCAACTTACTGCAGCAGCAGTTACACTCATTATTTTTGGCCTTTTTGATACGCTTGACGGTGAGCTTGCCAGACTACAAGGAAAAGAAAGTTTAGCTGGAATGGTACTTGATGCTTCAACTGATCGAATGAAAGAAGTCATCCTTTATAGCTCACTTGTCTTTTGGTGCATACACCATAATTACAGTAGCTATGCGGTGTGGGCAGTAATCGCAGTAGGCAGCTCACTTTGTATCAGTTACATAAAAGCCAAAGGTGAGTCAGCCCTTAACGACACCAATATACCAGCTCAATTAAAGAATAAAATGTTCGCCGATGGACTTATGAGATTTGAAATAAGAATGTTTATTCTTGTGCTCGGCCTATTGTTTGACGTACCTGCGCAAACTATTGCTATAATAGCTGTCATAAGCACCATTACTGCTCTTCAACGGTTATCAAAGGTAGTAACGACTGTTGCGCAACATGAAAAATAACGCTAACTTAAACTAAATGAAAGATATCCTTTTTGCATTATGGTTCTTTTTGCCAGCCGGCCTCGCTAATGCTGCGCCTGTTTTTGCAAATAGAATTCCTGGTAGTGACTGGCTAGCTATTCCAGTTGACGGAGGCAAACATTTTCGGGGCAAGAGAATAACGGGAAACCATAAAACGCTCAGAGGCTTTATCGCAGGCATCTTGACTGGAATAGCTGTATTTTGGCTGCAGGTGATAGGCTTTCATCATAACGGATGGATACACAGCATCTCAGGATCAATTCCCTATGGTTCAATCAATCCAATTGTCGCTGGGACAGCTCTGGGTGGAGGGGCACTAATAGGAGACGCAATAAAAAGTTTCTTCAAAAGACAATTCAATATCAAATCCGGAAAAACTTGGTTTCCGTTCGATCAAATTGATTATATTATTGGTGGCCTTTTAGCGAGTCAAATATTTGTTGAGTTATCCTTTGGGCAAGTAATTATGATAGGAATTATTTGGTTTATTCTTCACCCCATATCAACTTTTATCGGATGGCTTTTGGGTCTCAAAGAGCAACCATTTTAAAAAAATGTGTTAAAATTAGCACAATTACTATGGTAAATAAATCATCAAACAAGAAAATTAAAATAGCGGTAATTGGAGTCGGTAATTGCTTTTCTGCGCTGTATCAAGGTTTTGCGTATTATCGGGCAAATAAAAATAATTCAGTATCAGGAATAATGTTTGAAGACATCGGTGGATACGCACCCACGGATATAGAAGTTGTTGCGGCATTCGATGTGGATAAGCGCAAGGTAGGAAAACCGATTGGTGAAGCAATATTTGCTTTGCCAAACTGTGCCAGAGTTTTCTATAAAGATGTACCCGCCGGACCTATCGTTCAAATGGGTCACACCCTTGATGGAGTATCAGACTACATGCTTAGCCAACCAGAAGAACTTGGCTTTCGTCTTGCCAATAAAAAACCTGTCGATGTGGTAAAAATACTCAAGGAAAGTGGAGCGGATATTCTCGTCAATTATTTACCGGTTGGTTCACAAGAAGCAACCGAATTTTACGCGCAGGCAGCTATTGATGCAAAGGTTGCCTTTCTGAATTGTATCCCTGTTTTCATTGCGAGTGATCCAAAGTGGGAAAAGAAATTTATTGATGCAAAATTACCTATAGTAGGTGATGATATGCGCAGCGCTCTCGGAGCAAGTATCCTTTCTCAGGTTCTACAAGAACTTGCTTTTGATAGAGGATTTGTTGTTGATTTTCATCAACAACTTAATATTGGGGGAAACACTGATTTTAACAACATGATGGTGCAGTCTCGTCTTGCATCTAAGAAGAAATCGAAAGAAAATGTTATCCGTGCGCAAAATGATATACGAGGTATACCTGTACCAGAACATAGTCTCTTTGCTGGGCCAAGCACACACCTCCCATATCTAAAAGATAATAAAGTTGCTTACTTCAATTTAAGACTTCGTGGTTTTGGCGATGCACCAGTAGATATAGATATCAAACTCTCTGTTCAGGACTCTGAAAATAGCGCTGGAGTTGTTATCGATGCAATTCGCTATCTTCAAGTAGCAAAAGAACTCGGTATCATTGGTGCACTTCGTGGTCCGAGTGCATGGACACAAAAAACCCCACCAGAGCAAATGATGTATGCCGATGCCAAAGCGGCCTGTGAAGCATTTGCCAAAAGGACTATCACCGATACACTGAGGAAACAACAAGTTATTTTATCTTAAAATCATTGACAAGCGCCTAAATCAGGCTTAGATTAATGTTTGTAGAAAAGAGGGTTTATGAAATTTCTTAATGCTGTCATGCCTCCGTATGACCTTACCTATAATGATGTCTTTATGGTGCCCCAGGAAACGTCAGTGCAGTCACGTTTTGACGTAGATCTGTCAACTCCTGATGGGGTTGGCACTATTCCAATCGTTGTAGCAAATATGACTGCGGTTGCTGGAAAACGAATGGCAGAAACTATCGCACGAAGAGGAGGCATAGCAATCATCCCCCAAGATGTTCCACTTAAAATAGTAAAAGCAATCGTAGAATCTGTAGGAAATGCTCATCCTGTTTTTGAAACCCCAATTACCCTTAAACCTGAGAACACTATTTCTGAAGCTCTTAACCTCATTCATAAACGTGCTCATGGCGTCATTATTGTTATAGACAATAGCAACAAACCTGTTGGAATATTTACTGAAAAAGATGCTGATCAGTATGATCGCTTTGCTGCAATCGAACTTGTGATGAGCAAAAATATTGTAAGTGTTTCCGAAGGTAAGACGACTGAAGAAATGCACTCATTCTTAGTAAGCCATAGATTATCTGCGGCACCAGTAATAAATAATAAGGGCGAGCTAATAGGGCTTGTTACCGCTAAAGGCTGCTTAAGAAGTGAAATATACACACCAAACATAGATAAAAGAAAACGAATGCGCGTTGGCGCAGCAATTGGCATCAATGGTGATGTTGCTGCTAAAGCAAAAAAAATGCTAGAACTTGGTATAGAAATCCTTGTTCTTGATACAGCTCATGGTCATCAACAGAAAATGATTAACGCAATTAAAGCAGTTCGAGCAGTAGCACCTACAACTACTATTGTTGCAGGAAATGTTGTTACGAGAGAAGCAACGCGTGACCTTATACAAGCAGGTGCGACAATAGTTAAAGTTGGAGTAGGACCGGGCGCAATGTGTACTACCCGTATGATGACTGGCGTTGGAAGACCGCAATTTTCAGCAGTCTACGAATGTGCTGATGAAGCAAAGAAATTAGGTGCCCATGTTTGGGCAGACGGTGGTATACGCTATCCTCGTGATGTAGCACTAGCGCTTGCAGCAGGTGCCAGCAATGTCATGTTTGCCTCATGGTTAGCAGGAACCTTTGAAAGTGCTGCAGATATAATGAAGGATGAGTCGGGAAGATTATACAAGGAGAGTTTTGGTATGGCTTCGCAACGCGCAGTCAGAAACAGAAATCAGTTAGACATAGAATTAGACAAGGCCAAAAAAGAGTTATTCGAAGAAGGTATCAGTACATCAAAATTTTTTATTGATACCAAGCGACCTGGAGTTGAAGATATAATAGATCAAATTATAGCTGGCCTTCGCAGCGCCTGCACCTATGCCGGAGCAAATTCGATAGAAGATTTTCAAAATAAAGCAGTTGTCGGAGTGCAGTCTGCATCTGGTTATCAAGAAGGTATGCCAGTTGCGTCAAATTGGTAATAAATAATTTAACAAGAGGAATTATGTCAGAACCAATAACTAATCAAAATACTGCCGAATTAGATGATGCAGAGTATGAGCAATATCTACACCTAATGAGTAAAATAGGCATTGTGGGTTTTACTGCGCTAGATTCAGCAGCTTTTTTATATCTAGAAATTATTAAAAGACCTATCACACAAGAAATAGGCAAAATGGCACTTGCAACCACTATACTCGCCTTTGCTCCATTAGCAATCACAGCAGTATCTGACTCTATTAAAGATTTTATTAAAGATAGAAAAAATCAGAAGAAAATACACTCTAAACCGTTGACTTAAAGTGCTATACTGACTTCATGAATGTAGAATTTTATTTTGATCCAAGTTGCCCTTTTTGCTGGATAACAAGTCGTTGGCTATTACAGGTTTCAAATAAAAGGGACATTAAGATAGAATGGATTCCTTTTAGTCTCACGCTAAAAAACAATGAACTGGCTCCCGAAGCAAAACATACCCCTTACAGGGATGAACACTATGCAGCACATAGAGTGATCCGAGTAATTGAAGCAGCAGTGGGACATGGTGGCTCTATGATAGACCTCTATACTCGATTTGGCATTTCCTATCATCTTGGCGAAGAGCCATTTACCGACTCACTTATAGAAGAAATTCTAGAAGAACTGAAACTACCTAAATCACTTCTTAAAGAAGCCGACAATAGAAAATGGGACGATATTTTACAGAAAAAAATCGATCAAGCTGTCGCAGTCGTAGGCAATGATATTGGTACTCCTACTATTATTTTTGAAAACGAAAATAGAAAAAAACAAGGGTTCTTTGGTCCGGTATTGCAAGATTTACCCGAAATTGAAGAGTCTGTTCAACTGTGGGATGCGATTAGTACTCTTGCAAAAAGTTCACACTTCTATGAACTTAAACGTTCGCGGCCTAGCGGTATGCCGGATGTTGTTTCAACTGCACACTGCTAATTAATTATTACTGGTTGTGCTTGTTGATGAATTAAGAATTGGAGAGTTGCTAGCGACTGAGACGAGATAACAATAATGGCCTGAGGGATGGGAACTGTAATTTGGAAAATCGGAATAATTAGCTGAATCATCAGCGTTTTGGCTCGTGCTAGTTGAGGAATTATATCCAGATGAGGCATATTTAAAATTTGCACATAATTCATAGTAAAAATAAGGGTATGAAGCTGGTAGGCTATTCGGTATATAGGTAAGTATATTATTCATTGTTATTTTTAGGGCATTCCCGCTTAAATTCAGAGAACTTAAAGATTCTGGAAGCGTTCCATCATTATTAAGTTTATCGGAAATAGTGGTAGCTACAGATCCAATATTATTTTCTATAAGTTGATCATTTTTACTATTCAAGGTTCGTAAGGTGGGCCCAATAATAGCAAAAACGATCAGTAACGTCGCTACTGCAATCATACCTATCATATATGTTCTATTAATCCACTTAAATCTTGGAGGGTTTATAGTTCGTATAAAAGTAACCGCGTAAAGTAAAAAAACTAATAAACCAGTTATGAACCCAGCCCAAACCACGCTCGACTCTCCATTACCACTGACATAATAAGCAACAATAATAAAAATTGTTGCTATGAGTGCTCCAATTGCAAAAAGCGCAAAAATAACTGCATGAATAATCATAATTGCCGCTGCACTTCCCTTTTTTGTTGATGGTTCATTTTTTTGATATAACACATTACACAAGACTGCAATACCAAGAAGAATCACTATTGCTGTTATAGCGTAGGGAGAAAGGGATGCATAGCTTGCAGCATTTTTTCCATTAAGATAGTAGTAGACTGTTGAAGAAATTAAATAAATAAATGCAATCAATGCCCAGCCGTAGAAAGCATACATAAGCCACTGAAGTAATAAAGTAATTGCAGTGACAGGTTTTTCATTTGAGATTGATGGTTGTGGCTGAGGATTTGGAATCTTTAGGGCGGGTGCGTTCTTCTGCAATTCAATCGCTTCTGACGGAGGCATTGGTTGAACGCCTTCTTGTACTTCAATCTTTAGGGAGTTGATTGCTCCAAATCATTGCTCTTTGTCGTTTCCTCAATTGGTGTCATTTATTATCCATAATTATTAATTTGCTTTGAAGCTTGAAAGCATCGTTGTGTAAACGTTTTGGTTCAAAGTCCACGATTGCTGGGCTGCCGATAAAGCAAATAGGTACATATTATTTTGAGTAAAACCTACTTCAAGAGCAAGATGTATTTGTGATATACCCATGCTCTTTGCATCGCTAGCACCTAAAATACAGTCTCCACTAACAACTATTAATATTTGAAAGTTAGAAGAAGTACTGAAGGTAATGTTTGAGCTATAATTACTCACATTTGCACAGGTAGTGCCTGCGTAAGATTTTATAGAATCACTATTAAATTGATCATTAAATGTCTGCTGGAAAGTTTGTTTTAGGGTGGGATTATTCTCTATATCTGAAGCGCTAAGTGTCGTACCCATATCACTTGAGCCAGTTGCTAAATAAGCATAATTAGGGCTATATTTGCCAGATGAAATCTCATGAATGCCATCTGCATAAATTGCTACATTACTTATTGAATTCGATGAACTAAGACTATTCTGAATATCGGACAGCTTACTGGTTGCATTAACCCAGTTCTTGGGCACGGAATATGAAAATCCATTTTGTTGAGATGTCTTGAGGTCTGCAGTACTCAGTTTTGCTGGACCTGTTTTGATATGACTTATAAAGTAGTAAGCTCCGAAACCAATGCCACCCAAAAGGAGGAGACCGACAAGCACAATAAGTAGCCTTTTTACAAGCCCAGTGTTATTTCTTTTTTTCATTTCAGTTGGTTGGGGAATGCTTACTTTATCAAAGCTTGATGCCGGTGGCATAAGTGGTGATAATGGAACTTGCTGTACGCTACCTTGATCCTGCGGAGTTGCTTGCGGTGTCTGTGGAATTACAGAAGTAGCAGGTTGATAGGAGACAGCTTGTACGGGCGCCTGCACTGACGGTTGAAAAAAGTTTTGAGCATTAGTAGCCTGAGTAGGAACTGCCGAAACTGGTTGCGGCTCTTGGTAGAATGGTTGATCTGTAGGTGTAGTTTGAGCAGATGGTTGCAGTGAAGGAGAAACTGGCTGAGTGTTCATTGAAAAAGGTCGTGGCGGCTGAATATCATCAATTGTCCTCGCGGCTGGCGCTGGCGAGTCATTGGGCTGCAAAGGTGAACTAGGTTCCATTAACTATCCCCTCCCTTTTTCTTTCTTTGATTACTTATATTCTTATGCTTTTTAATCAAAAAAGCAACCCCAAAATATAGAATTATGACGCATTGACATCAATAAGATAATCTGGTGTTGCGACTCGTTTTTTGTTCGGAGTTTTAAAATTATACCGATCAACAAAATAGCCGATCACAATCCCCTCTGCCTTAAATACGTCGCTTTTATTGATTGTTTTCTCCAACTTTAGTAAGAATGCGGATCTCGCGGTGCTATTACCGTCCATTTCAGATGTAATGTATCCACCAAATTGTGTCGTCGTGACAATATCAGGCATCATATGTTTAAAATTTACGAGCATTCCAAAAAGTAATGTGCACGCTAAATAAGGGTCGTCAGTTGCCATATGATCAAGCCCCACACCATACTCATTCATTGGAGTATTAGTGATTATTGCATGCTCATTTTTCTCGAATGTGAGTATATCGATACTACTGCCTGTGTATTTATCTAGCATCACTCAGTAGTATAATGAAAAATATTTTTGAATTCGAGACTATTATTGTACCCAATTTTCAAGAAGTTCAGTGTGCAGTCCAGCCGCATTTTGGGCATTAATGAAAGCTTGCAAATCAGCTTGAAATTCTGGTCTAAAGTGCATAAGTACAATATCTCCAGGATGGAGACTATTCCCTACTTGATATTGCATTGAACCACCGTTTGCCTTTGCAATCCATAACACTACAGCTTTCATACCACATATTGCCGCAGCTCGTTGCGTATCAGTGTCATATGCACCTCCTGGTGGACGAAATAGTATAGGTCTTTTTCCAAATTCTTGTTGTTCAAGATCTGCTTGCCCGCAAATTTCACTTACTTGCTGTGAGTAGCTTAGTTGATTAAAGGGTATAGGGTGATTCAAGGTGTGATCTTCTATAACGGACCCTTCGGGCTGAAACTGTTCGAAAAATTGAGGATTATCTTTAATGAAAACATTTGCCAAAAAAAGAGATGCTTTAATATTGTTTTGTTGCATCAGCGTAACGTCTGATTGCAATTTTGTTGCACCATCATCTATTCCAAGAAAAACTACAGGCTCATTTGTTGGAATAGTGCTTATAACTGGAGCCAATCCTCCAATGATAGGTGGGATTGAAGCGTCCCTTATTACATCTACCTTAGCTGGACTGGAAACCACTACATCGGAGTGTAAATGTTGGCGCCTATTTGCTCTTAATGCATGTCCATTTCCAAAACTAATACTATTGTGTATATGATGCAATGGATTGAAAAGCAAAAATCCAATTGACAAGACAAACAGCGCTATGAGCATTTCATTTAATGTAGGTAAGGAGTAGCTGTTAAAATATCGATTATTTTTAAGCATTCATGCATTATAGCATATTCACCCCTGTAGTCAGAGAACAGATGCTACAATTTCTCAATATCTTTGTCAGTGACTTTATTTAATTGCTCAACCAAGGAACTTGCGAGCTCTTCCCTATTTATCGATTCACTCCCGAGCTGTTCAATCGTTATTCCTGATGCAAGAATTGCTGAAAGTCCAATTAATCCTAATAATTCATCTTCTGATATTACTTTATAGTTAGGTTTATCTGGAACTGTTTCAAGGCCATTAAGAATAAATTCAAGAAGTTGTTGCGAATTTTTTCTAATTGTTTGCGGTATTAATGATCCACGCTTTTCAAGCTCTATTTGGATTGCCTGGGCTGCCGTTTCATCAATTATATTTTGACGACTTGAAGATACGGGTAGAACTCCGACGAGCTCCGACACTTTTTTTCTGTCATAGCGCTCCGCCATAGCTATTACTATACACACTTTTCTTAAAAACTCCTTGAATAACTCGAAGATGAGGAATAATATCAAGTTTGGTAATAAATAAAGGACACTTAATGACTGAAAAAAAAATTTCTAATAGTTTTGATAAAGGAAATGTCATGGACGAAAAAGAATTTGAAATAACAAAATTAGTTGACGGACTTGGTATTGGAAAGAATCCTGCTGCAGCCTATGAAAAAATCATTAGCGAAGCTGGCCCTGATGCACTTGCAGCTGCTGAAGTTGCGATTAATTCTAATGCTATCCTATCGAAAATTGACATACACCCCATGACAGGAAAACCAGTTGATGATGATGGATGCCCTGATGGACGTGGTGTTAAAAAAATTTATCATGGCCAAATAGAAAAAGAACGATCACTCAAAAGATCTAAAGTGTTTGGTGGTGGCGCCACTATGGCAACAGCTACACTTATCGGTGCAGGATTTGAAAATGGAAAAACTTTGAAGACAGCTTTTGATGATAGTATCCATTTTCTCAATGATCACATGATAAATTTTGGAGCTCATAGCGCCGATACCGCCCACGGGGAAGGATCGGGCTGTGGTGCTATAGACAAGGCTCCTGAAGTGATCCTTGCTTCTATTGAATATAAAAATGAAATTAAAAATATTCTCAATAGTATTGGAATTGATACGAATGGCATTGAAGCTATTTTTGATAATTATGAAACTTTCTCACAATCAATGGATAAGGAAAATTACGCTGGCGCTGCAGTAGTGACCGAGATTATTGAAAATGCAAAAATCTTAAAAGAGCTTACTGGTTCACATAAAGAAATGGCAATTATATTAAATAGTTGCAAAGGTCATACTGTTGACCAAAGCTTGGTGAGACAAGTGACTGGTGATAGCCTTCAAGTTTTTGCTGTCGACCTTTGGAGAGTCGAAGAAATCGCCCAAAAAATGTATCCTGATGATGTCGTGAAACAGCACCTGTCTCTTCTCAGCCAACTTGTTTACTCAATGGGAGTTGCAGCAGTTTTAACAAATGGCGATTTACCAGTATATATGATTAACGAACGATCTTGATGAATCAGTATTTATTTCGTTATAACTATTTAACTAGCTGAGAGAAAACAATGACACGTTTGTCATACTGGTATGTTCCATTAATGACTGTACCCGAACAAGTGATTAAATTAAGACCCGGTAGTTTAGGGTTGACCGGACTTAGGAGCGCGTTCATATCAACATTCGTAAGTGGATAAACTTTAGCACTAACAACAGAATAATGTAGTGTAGTGCCATCACCTTTTTGAATTTGTATTACATCACCCTTCTTTAAATTAATTATTCCTGCGAAAATACCCTTTTGTTGCGAAGTCCCTAAATGCCCATCGATCACAGTTGCGCCTGGCTGGCCAGGTTTACTACTATGATTAAACCAGCCGGTATTATATAGAGAATTTGGTGTATCGATCTGATTGCTTTTAGTAAGCCCGACCGACAGAACTACTGATCGTACATTAAGTGAAGGAATAAAAATGTATCGAGGAAGCGAAGCCGCTACAGTATATTTTTGGAAATCATTTTCACTTGGTTTTTTTGCTGAAGGTAAAGTTATGCCCTCCGATGAAGCTATTTTTATGATTTTTTCGTTTTGCTTTTGCTGTGTAAATGCTATTACTACTCCAGTTATTATTAGACCAAATCCAATAGCGATCATCGCATAAGGAATATACTTCTTAACTCTCATTACTAATTAGTATATCTTCGAACGAATTCTGCTACAACAAAGATCATGAGAGCTGCTGAGAAATATTCAAGTAAAGTTTGTGCACTGTTTATCTGAATAGTTCCTGTGCCAGTATTGGGCGGCAGAATGGTGCTAACTCCTGGACCACTTATCATCCTTATAACACCATTCGCTGGTTGAAAATTATCTAGAGCTCCTCCATCAGTAACTTGGTAAACGACTTTCAGCACTGGTTGATCTGCAATTGTTATATTGCTTAATGTAGCGCCAGGAATCGTCGTGTAAGTGTTTGCGCCGTCCCAATTGCGCATTACTAATTTAGAAACATCAAAACTACCATAAAAATATTCCGTTATAGTGGCAGTCGTTCCTGGTGCGCAGAACGTAGTAAATCCAATTAGACCAGCTGGATAATCATAAGTGATGTCCTTGCCGTTGCCACTCGCTTCTCCACCGACTTGGACGTTATAACTTACTGCACAGCTTGATTCGAGTACAACATATTTTCCAGTAGTTGGATCGACCTGGGAGATTACATTTGCTTGATACGAGTCTTGCATGCCATCATTATTTGCATCCCCATTATTGGGCACTGCTGGATCGATAAAGGCAGCCTCATTCTTGAGAATTGGGTAAGATGCATTCTGTTGCCAAATTGTTGTAAAGTCCCAGTTTGATAAAGGACCATTGGTGGTATTATTTTTGAAAAAATTAGGGTATGAATTACCGTAATTCTCCTGAGCGCATTCTGGAGCAATAATGCTAAAGTCTGATCCAACGCAATTAACTGGCCCCTTGTTCTGATCAAAATAATCATTAACTAGAGGAGTGGAGTTATACCTTTGTCCTATGACAGCACCTACATTTGCTCCTGTGCCAGAAATTGTTGCTGCCGCAAAAGAGTTTTCGAGCCTACCTCCATTCCTATCATCCAAGCCGATAAGACCACCTGCACCGTTTATACCAGCCGCACTGAATGTAACCGTCGAATAAACATTAGTTATAGAGCCGCCCGAAAAATTTGAACCCACGATACCACCTATACTATAGCCCCCAGAGGGAGGATATATCGTCCCGGTAGTATAACTATTAGTAATACTACTAGCAGAATCAAAAATAAGGCCCGCAATACCACCCGTATAGCTATCCGTATCTGTCCCAGATAAATTTCCAGAAAAAGAGCTTTCAGCTATAGTGTCATTATTATAAATAATACCTACCAAACCCCCCAGATAACCATATGAGTTAGAATTAATGGTTTGATTGGAATGAACATTAGTCAATGTTGTATTTTGAGCAAAGCCAACAACACCACCTACATACGGGTTCAGTGGGCTTATTGATAGGGTTCCGCCCTCTAACTTTAAGTTTTTAATTACTGCACCGTCGGTGGCGCCAAATAAACCTATTGCAAATGAGCCATCA
>Ga0214200_1000046_pt1 | contig 30965 bp, 33 predicted proteins | sample TroBogEpilimnion_7_FD_153038 | JGI IMG/M metagenome (GOLD analysis project Ga0214200, IMG submission 153038) | Freshwater microbial communities from Trout Bog Lake, WI - 23OCT2008 epilimnion | ecosystem: Environmental > Aquatic > Freshwater > Lake > Epilimnion/Euphotic zone | place: Trout Bog... | reverse complement strand
AGGACGTGCGGCAGACCTATATGGAAGACGAAAGGTTTTCCTGGCTGGAGTATTTCTCTTTTCACTCGTTTCTCTTCTTGATGGACTGGCTCAATCAGGTACCATGCTCATTGTGCTTAGAGCTTTCCAAGGGCTTGCAGGAGCGTTTATGTCGCCCGCTGCTCTATCTATTATTCTTGTGACATATAAGCAAGGTCACGATCGAAACGTAGCACTTTCGGTATGGGGAGCAGTCGCTTCGGGGGGCGCAGCCGTTGGTGTGTTGCTCGGTGGCATCTTAACGCAGTACCTGGGATGGAGATGGAACTTTCTTATCAATGTTCCTGTAGGAATTTTTGTATTTTTCTGGGCGCGGAAATTATTACCACTTCATGAATCAGAAGAGAAAAATAAAACTCTTGATCTACCAGGAGCAATAACAGTAACCAGCGGACTCATGCTGTTTGTGTATGCAGTTCAAAAAGCTCCTGCAGAAGGATGGACATCACACACTACTCTGTATAGTCTTGCTGCGAGTTTAATCTTACTTGGGCTCTTTGTCTTTAATGAATTGAGAGTTTCTCGACCGCTTGTACCATTTAAAATCTTTAGGTATAAGAACCTTGCTGCAGCAAACGTTCTACAACTTACAATTGCAGGGGCACTATTTTCAGTTTTCTTCTTCGCATCTCTTTATTTGCAGAATGTTTTACATTATTCCCCCGTTAAGACAGGACTTTCCTTCCTCATAATTCCGGTTTTCATTGGCGCAACAGCCAGTAATGCTCCGAAATTAATTCGTAAAGTTGGATACAAGCGGATTCTATCTATCGCACCGCTGGTATCTGCATCAGGCCTATTTTATTTGAGCCGTGTACCAGTTAACGGTTCATATTTTAAAGATGTTATGCCTGGACTTATTTTGCTAGGCATTGGTCTTGGGTTCATATTTGTGAGTTTACTTGTAGCAGCAACATCTGGTGTTGAAAAACATCTTTCAGGTCTCGCTTCAGGTCTCATTAACACGTCGCAGCAGATAGGTGGATCGCTCGGTCTTGCAATAATAACAGGTCAAGCAGCAGCAGCATCAACTCGTTACATCACCAATGCTCAAGGTCATAGTGCTGCAATAGTTACTGCGGGCACTGTGCACGGTTTCCAGATAGCTTTCAGGATTGCCGCAATTTTTGCCGTTATTGCTGCCCTTACTGCAATCTTCGTAATTCGAACTGTAAAAAGTACAGAAGACCATGGCGATGCTGCTAAATTGGCAACTGCATAATTTATTTGGTAAATCAGATTCTTAACTTAAAGTGATAAGCTTGTGTTTTCTTTAGTTTATATTAATATGAAGATATTCATTTAAAAAATATAAACAAAGAGAAAATATGGAAAATTCAAAAGAAGAATTAGATCAACCACTATCTAGCGGTGGTGTCACTCCTTTCAATGCTAATCAACAACCTATAGGAAATAACCAAACTCCGATTGTTACACAACAAGCCTCGCAACCACTGATGGAGTCTCCCACTGTTAATGAACCTACAGATCCCACGCCCCCTACCACACCTTTAGCTACACCTCCACAGCAACCAACGGCTGTAATGGATCCCATAACCAACACCGATAACACGCTTAGTGGAACAATAATCAGTGGAAATTTTGTGGCAGAGGAAAGCGCAGGTCAAACTTTCAAATCGCCCGCGAATACCGGTTCAGCTACACCTATTGCTTCTGCTGATTTGGGCAAACATAGCAAGAAAAAGATGTTTATTATTCTTGGAGCTTCATTGACGACTTTAACCGTTGGCGGGTTGGTTTTCTATTTTGGTTATTGGACGAATCCATCAGTAATATGGAGTAATGCGTTATCGACAACTGCAATTTCATATGACAAAACGGTGGGTTATTTAAATAGCACTACTACAAAATCAAATTTTAACGGTACTAAGCTCGCCAGTACTTTAAAAATTTCTTCTGGGGGGCAGGACTACTCGGGATCTCTTGATGTTCAATCAGATAAACTCAATTCTCAGGCATCGTTGAAGATAAATCTTGGAAATTCTGGTCTTGGACTTGGAAATGTAGATATAGAGGAAGAAAGTATAATTGCTCCAAATCAAAAAAGCCCTGACATATATTTGAAGCTAGGCGGGCTGAGTGATCTTATAAACGGTTTTACGGGCTTAACTGTTGATAGCACAGTTTTTAATAATAATTGGGTAAAAATTAGTCACATTGAACTTGATGGGATACTTGCAAATGTATTACCGATTACTGCATCTAATTCGAATGCAACATCTCTTACTCAATCAGATATTTATGGTGCAGCAAAAGATTTTGGCACAATAAATTCAAAATATGTCTTTACGACTAATCCTAATTATTCAGTTACCAAAATAGAAAAGAAAATTGGATTTGAAACTATTGATGGACACAAAACATATCATTATGTAGTTGGTTTCAATAGTCAAAATGTCCAAAATTACATTACGGCAATTCGCGACTCTCTCGATAAAGATACGCTTGGTACATATATCAAATCTAACAGCAGTGGCCAAACTATTAATGATTTTATTGGATATGATAATTTGATTGCTTCTGCGAAGAATATAACAGATAGTGATAACGTAGATATCTGGGTCGATACAGGGACTAGAACAATTTATAAAATACGTAAATATGATCCTTCAAATCCAACAATGAACTACATTGAAGCTGGTTTGAACTTTAAGAATTTTGATTCATTCCCTTTCTTTATAAATTCGCAGAATGTCAACGATTCAGTGACTGATAAGATTGGTGCTCAAATTACCATTATGACAAAGCAAAATACCTTAAACTTTAATATTGCGGATACTTCTACTGATTCAAAAGATAGCACAAATAACTCTAGTGCAACGCTAAACGGTTCACTGCAATTCACCAGCTCTCCTTTAGCTATTAATGCACCCACAAATACAATTTCGCTTAAGCAAGCACTCGTCGATCTTGGCTTGGGTGACTCTTATGATTCGCTTGTTACACCCTCGAGTACAAATCAGAGCTCTGTACTCTCTTTTGTCCCAGGAGCCAACAGTCAACTCATTCATCTGCTTGCAAATGCTAAATTAAGAAAGCATTAATAATTTTTGCTTGAAAAAAAATTGTTCTAGCGTTACCGTATATCAAATATATGGAATTACAATATACCTTTCCTTTAGAAAGAAATAACGGACATTTAATTCTTACGTCTGCTGGTCCTTCAACTCATGCTATAACTGAAGCAATTCGGGAAGTAGTTAAAAGCAGAATCGGTGATAGCTCACCTAGGATACTGGAGGTACAAGATCAATGGGGCAGCTTTCCCATTGACGCCTATGTAAGCTTGCAGGAAAGATTAACTCATTACACTGAGTCAATTGGTTTACGAACCTGGAGCCGTATTTGGCAACATTTTGTTTTTGGGAAAGCATTGTCGTTAGAAAAGATTCAATTATCAAGCGCTTCATGCGAACAAGTCAAAGCTGCACTAGATCGAAGCGATGTAATCATTGCTCCTGGTGGAAATACTTTTTTACAAGCTAAAGGATTCAGTACACACAAAGTGGTGATAAAAGAAAAAGTGCAAAATAATGAAATACTTTACATAGGTGAAAGTGCCGGAAGTATAGTTGCCGGCGCCTCATTGAAGCCTGCGCAAATAGCACCCGCAGACATTCAGCCAAATTTTGGCCACTATGACGCACTTGGGTTTATCGACACTGATGTTATTGTTCATGCTGAAGGCTATAATTATAGATCGGTAGTTCCTTTTATTGGAAAGATTGCTAGTCGCATGTTGAATACTAATAACTCGAGTTTGGTTGCCATAAATCGTTACAGGTATGAGAATCGAAATTATAGAGAATCAATAGTATTAAATGATGGGCAGGCACTTCTTATAGATGGTAATAGAAAGACTATGATTGTTTAATATGGTATTCTTAAAATCAATGAAAGAATCAAAAACAACTTCGAAACATACCCTTCCCGTACCTTCTTTGAATGACCTCAAAGAAGCTGAACCGTATTTCAAATCTCCTCATATTCCACCAGTAAAATCTTACAATGAAGATATTTTAGGCATTATTAGTTTAGTTTGTATTTTTTGGTTTCCACCTATGGGAGTTGTACTTGGACTGGTTGGTGCTCATGTTGCTAAAGCCGAGGGACGTGACCCGCTATTGTCACGTATTGGTTGGATTATAAATAGTGTAATTACTGTAGTGTTTCTATTTCTAATAATTGCCGCCATTTGTTTGATTGCTTTTTCAAAACACAACTCTTAAGCTTGCATAATATTCTCGTAAGGCTACTATTAATTAATGTCTAATATAAATTTTGGCGATGGCTATTTCCCTAAATTTGAAAATAGTTTTACTGATTCAGTTTGTTGGAGGGCTCGAGAAATTCTAGGCGCATATATGCTCGAAGGTGTTGACGTTGCCATTGAAGAAATTCCTGATGCGGCTCCTGAAAAGGAGTATGAAGAATATTCAGAATTTGATGATGATGCAATTCTTCATGAAACAACATACGTAGATATAAATGATGGCCAACGCCTTAATATGAGTAATCGGCCTTTTATCGTAGATAGATTCGGCGAATTACATGCGTATACATGGCCTGGCTACATTGCTATTCATATCGAGAATAAAGATGTACCCCCCACTTATTCTCCGCCGGATAAAAATGCATGTGATCAAATTATTTTTAGACTTCCCCATGCTGATTCTGAAGAAGGGGCGGCGATTTTTCGTGGATTTGATATGAATGAAGAATCTCGAATTGATATTGATCCTATCGAACAAGTTGCGATTATGGAATTACTTGAAACTATCAGGTCTATTTATCTAGAAATTATTACGTCTGAGCAAGGATACTGGCAAAGTACTTATTTATCGCAAACACCAGAAGATATTGATTTTGCTTTATCTAATCAATTTCCTGAAGAAGAATAATTTTGTAATTATTTGTCGTTACAATAAGGCAGCTTTATAGTATATATAATGCATTCCAACAAAAACTCAATTGATTTAAGTATAATAATTCCTGCCCTCGATGAAGAAAAAAGAATTGGCGACACACTCAGTGATTTAGCTGACTATTTAAAAAAAGACAAACTTATTGCCCAACTTTCAGTTGAGATTATTGTTGTCTCCGCAGACTCAAAAGATAAAACACACGACGTAGTTTTATCAAAAAAACATCTTTTTGAACATTTTAAATTCTTAACACCTGGAAAAAGAGTTGGTAAGGGCCGCGATGTCAAAGTTGGAATGCTAGCCGCCACAGGTAATGCAGTGCTCTTTATGGATGCCGATGAAGCAACTCCCCTTTTTCATATTGCTGAATTTTATAATTTATACCTTGAGGGGAACGAAGTGGTCATTGGTACGAGAAATCTTATTGCACACCATCCAAATATTATTAGAAGAATAATATCTATTACGGGTAATATAATTTTTCGGATTGTTGGGGGATTATGGGTGCCTGATTCACAATGTGGTTTTAAATTATTTTCTTACCGAGCTGCTCAACTTTGCTTTAACAATTTAAGCATAATGGGATGGGGTTTTGACATGGAAGTTTTAACGATTGCTCAATCTAATAAAATTCCATTAAAATGTGTGCAACTGATTGATTGGCGTGATATTCCCGGTGGAACATTTGAAAATAAATTGATAAGGAATATAATTAGTTCACTAAACGATTTGAGAAAAATTTTTATTAATCGAGTTTTTAGCAATTATAAATTTAAATAACAATTAACTCTCCTTACAGTATGCCCCCTAAACGAGCAAGAATTTCTGAGAAAGATTTTAAAAAAAATAATAGATCCCTTCAGAGAAGTGATCATATTGGTATTCTTCATTCCTATCAATTGCATAAAATGAGTCGTGACTATGCTATTGAAAAATTATCAAACATGGGAACTTCGGGCAGATTATTTGCTGGTCAATTATTAATAGAAAAATCAGCTAGAACCGCTTCGGGTGATGAAGCGATTGAAATTCTTGGTGAGGCGGCTGTTCAATTCAAAGAAGCAACGAATTCATTCGTAGAAGCACAGGAGAGCAAATCTAAAAAGTCTGATTTTTATAAAGCTCAACTTTTTCTTGGTTACCTACCTATTTTCGCTTTCATGAATTCAGAAAATACTTTGCCCCCCGCTCAAGCCGGTGAACTAGCCTACCAAAAGACAGTACAGATAGGCTATGAGGTTTTGCAAGATATTTTGGCTCATAATATAAATACAGATAATTATAAAATGAGGACTAATTTAATTGGGTTATTAGGTGAGATTGCTGTTCTAGGTTTAACAAATCGCTCTGCTGTTTATGATATAGGAAGTGAGAGTTTTTTCGCAGTTCCAGCTACACTTCAATACGATAGAGCTAATCGACATGGTACCACTGTCGATAGATCTTCTGATATTAATGTCTTTTGTGACAATTTTGGGCTCGATGATCCTATTTATAAATTAGCTATTAAAAATTCAGATCAAATGCCAGAGAGTGTTAATAAATATTCATTGGGAAAAAATATTAGAATCAATGTAAGCCCAGATTTAGAAAAACGAGCAGGTGAACCATATGTTGCTAGAGAGATAATGAAAGAATTGTTTTCTGAACTTTCTGGTATTCACTACACGAGCAATGTTACCGATTCGTTAGATTATCGTACCGAAAAGATGTTTGATATTTTCGACAACCCCCCTGCGAATTACTAAGTTTTCATGTACAATTAATGTAATTAATTGTGCTTAGGAGGGTTTTTGGGAATGAAGAAAAATAGAATAAGGCTGCTACTGCCTATTATAGTAATATTTGTGTGGTTAGGTATTTCAAGTCTGGGAGGTCAAACATTTGCCAAAATAACTAATGTTGAATCTAATGATCAGTCCTCATTTTTGCCCAAAAGTGCAGACTCAACAAAGGTCGCGAATAAACAACTAGCCTTCTATAATTCAACGTCAATTCCGGCAATTGTGCTATTCAATAGCACTGATCATTCCAGAATTACTGCTAATCAATTCCAGAATTTATCACCACTAGTAGCTACTATAAAACAAATCAGTGGAGTGCAAGCAGGTGCTGATTCGGTTGTTGGTCCTGTTCCTTCTTCCGATGGCCAAGCAGCTGAGTTTATAGTTCAAGTTAACGCAACCACAGAAGCGCCTCAAGTTGTTAAAAATATTCAAACAGCTGTAGATGGTACTAACATTAAAGGACTGGATCACTATGTAACAGGCCCTGGTGGGATATTGGCTGATTTATTTGGGGCTTTTAGTGGAATAAATGGAATCCTCCTTTATGTAGCCGTTGGAGTGGTATTTCTCATTCTACTCTTTGTCTATCGATCAATCATTCTTCCTTTTATTGTCCTAGGCGCTGCAATGTTTGCCCTAACGGGAGCAATCTTCTTCGTATATGAAATGGCACTACATAATGTCATAAAACTAAATGGTCAAAGCCAAGGTATACTTTCTATTCTTGTTATCGGTGCAGCGACAGATTATTCACTCTTGATGATTGCAAGATATAAAGAATCATTGCAAAAGATGGATTCAAAATGGGACGCCATGAGAACTACTTTGAAGTTTGTCGTAGAGCCTATCGCAGCCTCTGCAGCTACCGTAAGCTTGGCTCTTCTTTGCTTGCTATTCTCTGACTTAAATTCAAATAAAGGTCTAGGTCCCGTTGGAGCAATTGGCATAGTATTTGCATTTTTAAGTGTTATGTCGTTTTTGCCCGCCCTTCTTGTTTTATTTGGTAGAAAAGCATTTTGGCCAATGCATCCTCGTAAAGAAACAAAGCTAAACAGTAAGAAAACTTTCTGGGAAAAGGTCGCTTCATTTGTAGAGGATAAACCGCGAGCTGTATGGGTTAGCTGTTTCGTTCTTTTAGCGCTCTTCGCTATAGGATTACCTCAATTTAAGGCGAGTGGCACAAGTCAAGCATCTCAAATACTCGGAAAAAGCCAAGCCGCTGATGGAGAAAAAATACTTGTACAACACTATCCAGGCGGATCAGGAAGTCCCGTAATTGTAATAACCCCCTCTAACGAAATTGATCATGTCGTATCAATCCTTAACGGATTTCCAGGGCTTATTTCTCCGATTGTCACAACCATTCCGGGCACGTCTAGTCCTCTCATTAAAAATAATGAAGCGCTTATAAGTGTCACTCTCACGAGCCAAGCGGATTCACAAATAGCAAATAATACAATTACCGCTCTTAGAAAAACGTTTGAAAAACAAAGTCCTCAAACGCTAGTTGGAGGTTCAACCGCAATTGCACTTGATACCCAAAATACTGCTAGAAATGATTTAAAGAAGATTATTCCGATAGTACTACTTGTTATTCTCGTTATTTTGGCTCTCTTGCTTCGAGCGCTTACTGCACCAATTCTTTTGATTGCAAGTGTCATACTTTCGTTTGCTGCATCGTTAGGGTTGTCTGCTCTCGTATTTAATCATATATTCCATTTCCCTGGCTCTGATCCCTCCGTTCCTTTGTTCGGATTTATATTTTTAGTTGCACTTGGCGTTGATTACAATATATTTTTAATGACCCGCGTAAGAGAAGAATCGATATCACGAGGAACTCATGAGGGAATTTTTAAGGGCTTAAGTGTTACGGGAGGAGTTATTACGAGCGCTGGAGTTGTGTTAGCTGCTACCTTTGCTTCACTTTCTGTTGTACCAATCCTCTTCCTCGTTCAACTTGCATTTATTGTTGCCGCAGGAGTTCTTGTTGATACTATTATTGTTCGATCCCTTCTTGTTCCAGGTCTTGCAGAAGAGATTGGCAAAAAAATCTGGTGGCCTTCAAAGTTATGGAAATCAGGTAAGGATTAATTTAATGAAAAGCCGAAGAATCGATCGTAAATTGCATAAACGACCGGATGCTTTTCTCAATGCACATTTGCAAAACGATGCAAAAGTTCCAAAACTACCAGAAAAAAAGAAATTTAGAATTAGGGTAACAAAAAAAAGAGTAATCGTTTTTTTTGTCATTGCTCTTTTTGGAATCACAGGGATTACTTTTTATGTCATGCATCACCAGAAGCAAACGAGTGCAAGTGTAGTAAAACCCAAAGCTATAAATGTGCTCGTTCCTTCAACTCTTTCTGGGCTACCCGTAACACCTTCCGTTAATTTACGTCCTGTAACAGCAGTTATGATTGAAAACAGTACTGATGCACGTCCTCAATCTGGACTAGACCAAGCTTCGGTTGTCTTTGAAGCAATTGCCGAAGGAGGTATTACCCGATTTATGGCTCTTTATCAAGACTCCCTCCCCGCTTATATCGGTCCCGTTAGAAGCGCAAGACCTTACTATATTTCATGGGCCTTAGGATTTGATGCCGCTTATGCCCATGTTGGAGGAAGCTCAGAAGGTCTCCAGGATATTCAAACGTGGGGAGTTAAAGACATGGATGAGTTTTACAATGATAGTGCATACGAACGAATTACTTCTCGCTATGCCCCTCATAATGTTTATACGGGTTTCCCTCAATTAACGACGTTAGAGCAATCCAAGGGTTTCGTTTCAAGCAATTTCACCGGCTTTCCAAGAAAAGCAGATTCTCCATCTCAAGCACCAAACGCCACCAAGATTGATTTTGTACTATCAGGACCTGATTATGATGCTCATTTTGATTATGCTCCGAGTACAAATTCATATTTGCGTAGTCAAGCAGGATCACCGCACATGGTAGTTGATCAAAATGGTGTACAAAAGCAAATTAATTCTAAGGTAGTCATAGCAATGGTAGTTCCGCTTGGAGAAGGTGCTCTAGATGCTTCAGGGGCTTATTACTCTGACTATACGACTATTGGGTCGGGTCAGGCCTATGTATTTCAAGATGGAAATGTGACACTTGGCAGCTGGACTAAAAACGCTAACACCGCACAAATTAGTTTTACGGATAGTGCTAGTAATGTGTTGAAACTCAATGCGGGCCAAACATGGATAACTGCAGTAAGCGACTCAGGTTCGGTGAGCTATACAAACTAAGCTAATAATAATGACTAATAAAAATAAAAAGATAGCAATTTTACTAGCAGTAGTGCAGGCTTTATTATTCGTGCTCATGGGAATTTGGGCGCGATTCATGAATCAATCTTTCACCCTATCCCAACAGGTTTTTTGGCGAATGGTGATAGCCTTAATAATTGCCTGGACTTTATTTGGTAGATCGTTTGACAAAAAAATTTTAAAATCACTTTCCAAATATGATTGGATGATATATCTGGTAAGGTCTCTTCTTTATTTTGGAGCGGGAATTATGCTTTTCACTTTTGCAGTAAATCACACGACGCTCGGCATCGTTTCCTTCAGTTCTTCTTTACCTATTGTAGGTTTTTTTGGCTGGATAATGTTTCGTGAAAAAATTGATGGTAAGGCAATCCCCTTTATTTTTCTATCGCTACTAGGTCTCAGCTTTCTGTGTAAAATTGATATCACGAGTTTTCATGTAAGTTTTGGTGTTTTAACTGCTCTCCTGTCAATGATTGCATTCGATATTTCATATCTAATGGTTCGATATCACAAAGCAAAAATGACTAATTTTCAAAACACCACCCTACTACTTTGTTTTGCATGGATTCCTCCTTTACTTGCAATTATGCTAACAAAAGGAAGTTTTTTCCCTCAACATCTCACGGTGCAAGCTTTGATTGGACTGGTGCTATCTTCGTTATTTAATATAATAAACCTTTATTTGCTAAATTACATTTTTAGTAATTTAAAAAGCTATGTAGCAGGAAATATTTTATTGCTCGAGGGTGTCTTTGCACTGATTATAGGTTTTATTTTTTATAATGAAACTGTCAATTTCATGCAAATAGTCGGAGCCACAATTATTCTTGTTGCAGCATATGCTATCTCTTTTCTCGAACGTGACCAATCGGTTAGTTTATAGACAAAATACTATAAATATTGTAAAATATTATTATAACATTTGGTGTTTTATGGTAAGTCCCTCCCCTATTTTGAATTTTTTTTTCCGCTTTTTAAATAAAGTTGTATCTATTAGAATCATTCTAGTATCGATAGTTTTTTTAGGCTTCATCTTTGCGTTCAGTTTCCCCATTCAAAGTGAAGTAGCTAATGCGGCTTCTGCTCTGCCTGATGTAACCCGATCAAAAATAGATACCTTCTATCTTCAAGCTGTTAATACAATTAGAATTTCGCATCACCTTAAGCCACTACTGATTGATGATCGTCTTGATCGAAGCGCTTATTTTAAGAATATAGATATGATAAATAATAATTATTGGGGCCACGTTTCGCCTAGTGAAATCAATTTTTCTGACTTTATTTGGAGCCAGTCTTCTTCAGCTTTTCATGTAGGAGAAAATCTTGCTAGATGCTTCAACTCTGATACAGAAGTAATGCAGGCTTTTATCGAGAGCCCTTCACACTATGCAAATATTATCGGTGATTATGATGACGTTGGTGTTTCGGTTATTACTAACCCAACAACTCAGTGTGAATACGTGACGATGCATTTTGCTTCTTATAAATAAACACTCCCTCTTGTCTTAGCCTCACAGAATAGGTATCATAAGAAGATAAGAAGAAGGAGTTTGTATGCAAGAACAGAGTGGTAATCCTGCGCTAAATAAAAAAGTACTTCAACGAGTTATGAGTATAGACAGCATCCAGCATGCTACTGTACCAGGCACTATTGCAAGAACGATTTTTCTTCTTGCTCTTATAATTATTACTGGAGTATTTAGCTGGAGAACAGTCAGTATCGATAGTCCTGCAGCAGCCCCTTTGCTTATTATGGCAATAGTATCCACAATCGGACTTGGCCTTATTGCTAGTTTTTTTCCAAAATCAACTCCAGTGACAGCCCCACTCTATGCGATTGCTGAAGGGTTTTTACTGGGCGCAATCTCAAAAGTTTATAGTGCACAGTATAATAATATTATTATTCAAGCAGTGGCACTTACTGGGGTAGTATTTTTTTCAGCACTCTTTCTTTACAGCGCCAGAATTATTAAAGTAACACAAAAATTTCAGTCAATTGTTCTCATCGCGACAGGCGGCATATTCCTTTATTATCTTCTGACAATAATTTTGAGTCTCTTTCATTTTCAGATGCCGCTTATATATAATACTGGTGCCTTCGGTATTATCTTTAGCTTGGTTGTTATCTTCGTTGCAGCACTTAATCTTTTTTTGGATTTTAATCTTGTAGAAACTGCTGCAAATAATAAAGCTCCTAAAGTATTTGAATGGTACGGAGCATTTGCTCTTATGGTAACTATTGTCTGGCTGTATCTTGAGATTCTTCGACTTCTATCTAAAATTCGTAATTAATTGTAAGCGTAAGCTTTTTCCTTTACACTTTATGGTATGGAAAACAAATCACAACCCCAAGAGCAGCAAAAAACAAAAGGTTCAGTTTTTTCAGGCTTAAATGCCAATGAAATGTATTGTTTAAAGTTAATTGGTCTTGAGCCAGATAATTTAGTTATAGGTAATAGTGTCTATTCACTCGGTGTTATTGGTGGACTTAAATCTTCTATACGAACAGTAGTTGGTGGTGAGATTAAATCAATAACTGAAATAATTCTTCAAGGAAGAAAGTTGGCCTTCCAGAGACTGATCGATGAGGTCAGCGCAACAAACGGGTTTGGTGTCAGCGGACTCACTAGTGAATTAGTTTTTCAACCTTCACAGAATATTGAATTCTTGTCGGTTGGCTCGGCTGTTCAGCCAGGGCAAGACCTACAACTCAAGCCATTCACCTCTTCGTTCGATGGGCAAGAACTGTATTGTGCTGTAGATGCCGGTTATACGCCTATTTCTTTTGTGTTTGGTAACGTTGCCTATTCGATTGGTGTCGGTAAGGGCATATTAGGTGGTTTTAAATCATTGGCTCGGGGAGAAGTATCGCAGTATAGTGGTATTTTTAATGACACTAGAAAGCTAGCACTTCAAAGAATCATCGATGAAGCGAAAAGTGTTGGTGCTAACGCAGTTGTTGGAATTAGAACTGAAATCCTTCCCTTTGGTTTATCAGGAGTGCAGGAAATGGTAATGGTTGGTACTGCAGCCCAGCACCCTAGTGCCGGCGGATCAATAGCCGGAATTGATGTGACGACGAGTGACTTAACTGCTGAGGAGACATGGAATTTAACGAAGATGGGCTACATGCCTATGCAGCTTGTTCTCGGAACTTCTGTCTATTCATTAGGCGTCGTAGGGGGTCTTATAGCTGGGCTTAAAAACTTAGTCAAAGGTGAAATTAAAGAATTAACCCAAATGATTTATGGAGCACGTGAAGAATCACTTAAAAAGCTTCAGCAGCAGGCTGTAGAGATTGGTGCAGATGATGTGCTTGGTATTAAAACCTACATTTACAATTTAGGTAATGGACTTATAGAGTTTTTGGCAATCGGTACAGCTGTAAAGAAGGTCCAGGGTCTAAATACCCGTTCAGAACAACTGCCTAATCAGGCAATTATTGTCGACAAGGATACTTTTGTTAATTCTGCTGAACGTGCTTTTGGTGTTAATTTGGCTGGTCAGAACATTTAGTTCATGATCACAGGAAATTTTTTATAGAGCCCTTGGTTATCTATGTTGTCTAAATAGGTTTTGGCAACACTTTTTCTAGAAATTGATGGAACTTCCCAAAATTTACATTTGTACCCGTTCTCATAAAGTTTCACGGGTTTAAGCTTTTTATTATTGAGGAGCCCCGCCCTAAATATTGTCCAGTCCACACTGCTATTTCTTACGATTGTATCTTCTATTTTTTTATATTTGTAAATAGCTCTAAGTGGCCAAAAAATTTTAAAGCCAAGCTGCATAAGTATGCTTGCATCTTTCAAGTTACTTGTAGCCCATGCACCAGATTGTGACATATATCTTTTTATGCCCTTTTGCCTCATCGCATCAAGAATATTATTGGTAGCTATAGGGCTGATATCGTAATTTTTTTTATCAAAAAGGCGTGGCGCGATAATGTTAATGACCACATCAAAATTTGTTAGCGCTCGAGCTATATCAGCTTTATTTCTCACATCACCAATGACGTATTTAATACCAAGTGCATCTGGAAATACTTGATTATTATGGCGAGCAAAAATAGTTACGTGATGACCTTCTTTGGCCGCTAAGACTGCCACTTCTTTCCCGGTTCTTCCTTGCCCTCCAAAAATAATGATTTTATGCTGCATACTCTTCTTTTAGATATTGCTTAAAGGTTTCTTTAAAATGTTTTAGTTTTGGATTGATAATTATCTGGCAATAAGACATTTCTGGATGAGTTTCGAAATAATTTTGATGGTAATCCTCAGCTTTGTAGTATTCCCTTAACGGTACTATTTCTGTAACAATTGGGTCTTCCCAAAAGCGTTGTGCTTCAAGTTTTGATGCATCCGCTATTTCTTTTTGCTTGTCATCAGCGTAAAGAATGATTGAGCGATACTGTGTTCCGCGATCTGGGCCTTGGCGATTAGGTGTGGTGGGGTCGTGAATTCCAAAAAAAATGGTAAGAATTGTTGAGAGATTGATACCCTTAGTATCAAAATGTATCTTTACCACTTCTGCATGTCCTGTTTGCCCCGTACATACTGACTCGTAGTCCGGATTAGCGACCGTTCCACCACTATACCCATTTTCTACATGCACAACGCCTTTAACGCCTCGAAAAACTGCCTCAAGACACCAAAAGCATCCCCCGCCTACAATGATTGTTTCCATATGTATAGTATAGCGCTAATTTATTATTTTTTCTCGAGCTCATGAATTCTGTCATGGTCTAATCCGTAATGATGAGCTATTTCATGCCAAATCGTGCGTTTAATCTTATCTTTAAGATCATCGATAGAGTCCGCACTCATTACTAAAGGGTTTTTGAATATTGTAATTTTATCTGGAGTAACGAAACTGTAATTTGCTGATCTCTTAATAAGGGGAATCCCTTCGTACATGCCAAAAAGAGTCGTATGTGCATTAAGATGAAATTTTTGTTTTTGTTCATCGGAAGGTTCGTCTTCTACTACTATCGCAACGTTCTTCATATTCTTAATAATATCGTCTGGTAATGAATCGATTGCTTCACTCGCTAATCGTTCAAATTCTTCATTATCTATTAAAAGCATTTTTTAAAAGCTAATCTTTTGAAGTATCAATCAACGTTTTTAGTCTTTGGCGAAGTGCGTCAACCCCAACAAGAATATCTATTTTTATATTTCTTCGAGGAATTCCAAGGCCTCTAAGAGTTCGCTGGTAATTTCTAATTATTTGTGACGATCCAGATAATAGGTATATTGTTTCAAAAATTTTGTCTCCCAATGCTTCTTGAATGATTTGGCCCGTTATTCGGTCGGGTTTGTATATGTATTGAATGGTAATATTTTTATTTTTGGCCGCTATAGCACTGATTTCTTCTCTAAAATAATGTAACTCTTTGTTCCCTAAGAAAAAAAGCGTCACATTAGCTTGGCTATTAGTGTCATTGATTTGTTTTAAAATTGATCGAAATGGTGCAATGCCAATTCCGGTCGCAAGTAATGCATAATGTTTCTTGGTATTTTTAGGTATGTGGAGCGTACCAATTGGTCCTCTGAATCTGAGGGTGTCACCCGCTTTCAGTGTCATTAGTTTTTGTTTAAACGCGATTGTTTCATCCGTTTTATGCTTTGTTGTTATTACTATTTCTCCTTCAGAAGGCGATGACGAAATCCAGAAAGGCCAGCGAAGTGTTTTAGCTCCTTTTTCTTTAATTTCAAAAATACCGTGTTGTCCCGCTTTCCATTTTATCTTTTCCTTTGAAGTAAAATGAAAGCTATAGATATTCGGAGCTATGGATTCTTTTTTTACAAATTTAATTTTATGAGGTAATGCAAGGTTGGTTATACTCATGAGCTCTATCCTACACTAATTCGTAAAATTTGTGAAAAACATAGATTGGATTAAATCACTACCTTATCAAGCGTTTGTTGTAATTGACATGAGTCTCCATCGTTGTTCTGTGACATCATTTCTGAGACGATAATGAGCTGTACCGTCGGTCATGTCAAAGATTCTTATTAATTCTTTTCCTTGCTTGACGAGTAATTGTAGACCATCGTTAAATGTGTAAGTAGTACCTTCGCATTCAATTTTTTTTGGATAAGTACGTATTTGTTTTTTGATGTTTCCAAAATATAATTCTTTTAAATCAATATCTTTTTCTATCAAAACAGCTTTTTTCATAATTCAATTTCCTTAATTTAGTTGATTAGAAGAGACTAGACAAAATTGATTGCTAGTAACGGTAAAGGATTTTATGTTACTCAACCGAGGTGAAGTATCCGTCATTAATCACTTCGTAAGTTGATATAACAATATTGAATTGAATCGATAGTGACGCTTTGCAAAATGCTAGTGTGTATATCGAAATTTGAAAAAAGATAAAACTTTTTTTGATAGGTCTGTAAGTAGAAAAGTTTATGAAACTAGTACCCACACGACTAATTTCATTGTACAACTCTATGAATATAATGCTAGTGCTTTAAATACAACAATATGTATTATTTTCGCCCTAAAAAGAAGTAAAGTAATAAGCCAGTTACCATAAAAGTAGCGGTAAGGGTTACTATCGCTGATAATAATTTCTTGTTAAGGGCTTCGTATTCTAGGTTAGTTCTCTTTTTTCTCATAGCTATGGTTTGAAAATTACATCTCCATCATTTGAAACTAGCGTTATCCAGGTCTGTCCACTGTTGAGTTTTATTGGCATCCCAAATCGATCCATAAGCTCAAGCTGACTTTTCCTGTCATTCTTCTTCCATGTACCTAGAGACATAATACCATCTTGAAATACATATACTTTTCCTTGGCCCGTTGTGTCGTAGCTTGTATGTTGACCATCTGGATTGTATGCCTGATTAACAAATAAGGCAATCACTACCTTGGGGGATAGCTGCTGTCCGTTAAGAGCGTCTATCTGCTTGCTTCCTCCCTGAAAACGAAGATACGAATTTGTTGAAGCATTATATCTAAATTCAGAATTATAGAATTGTGATGATAGTAGAAAATCTATTGTTCCAGCGGTGGGAGTTTGCGGTACATCATTTTTATGTTGAAAACCCTGAAAATTTGAATGCAAATACTGTTTATTTTCATTAAGTATATCGAGGTTCGAAAAGGAACTGAATACATTACTCGGAGCAGATTTATTAGTTACACGCTGGTAAGCTGACTCATTATTTGTTTCATCGATATCTTTCATTCCCAGAGCTTTTATATCAATCAATGCCTGTGGGCTGCCACCAACATGAGAGATACTAGCGTCAAAAGGTAGTGCATAATCAAGAAAATAAGGTCGAGTACTTCGAATTGGTCCAACCATGCTTGGTGCAGATTCTTGATAGAGCGCCATAAAACGTGTAACACCTCCTTCTGTGAGGGCTTCCAAAATAATTTCAGCTTGTGATAGTCCTGACTGAGGTCGAGCTGAGAGTGAATTATCTATCATTACAGCAGTTACCTGATGATCTATGAGAGTTGCATCAGTGAGCATTTGGCCTGTGAGAGGCGAAACTGGAACTCCATTGATCTTATTTTGGTTTTGAGTAATTTGATTGGATTGTGACTTTGCCGTAGTTTTCTCGGAGGAATTTTCCCTATTAAGGAAAAAAAGCGTCCCAAAAAGAATTGCAAGAGCTGTAATTGAAATAACTGCAGTGTAAAATTTATGTTTTAAAATCTTATTTTGTAGTTTGTGAAGAAGTATTGAAATAAATGATAATAAATCCAGATGTGATGATCTTATTTTTTTCATCCAAAAACCCTCATTACTTCTATTGTAACTCAAACGATTAATTGACTGTCATTAATTGGACAACAGGTTCAATGCATTTTGCATGCGCTCTAAAGTGGTTTTTTTACCAAGAACAGTAAGGCTTTCAACTAGTCCAGGACTTGAAGGAGCCCATGTAGTTACTATTCTAATTAAGCTGAAAAGAATAGCAGGTTTTTGATTAGTTTTTTCAAGAAGATTATTAAGTGTTTCGCTTACTTTCTCCATTTCAAAAGTTATGCCTTCGAAGCTATTTATGGCTGTTGTTAGCAGTGAACGCAATGTGGCAAACTCTACTTTAGAAAGCTGTTTATTGTTTTGTATGAGACTCAAATCTGCCACAGGTTCGCTAAAGAAAAAACTGGTGAGCGATGGTATCTCACTATAGAACTTTAATCGTTCTTGAATAATGGATAAGACATTTTTTTTGTATTTCTCATCAAAGCTGTCTGCTTCTTTGGGAAAATAGCTCTGGGCTTTCATGAAAAGACTATCAATGTCCATTTCTCTAATATAATGGCCATTGAGCCAAAGGAGTCGCTGTTCATCGAATTTTGCTCCCGATCTACTCACTCTTTCAATTGAAAATTTTTCGATTAAATCTTTTTTGGAGAAGATTTCCTGAGTAGTACCATCGTTCCACCCAAGCGTAACAAGAAAATTAAGTAAAGCCTCTGTAGTGTACCCTTCTTTTTTGTAATCTAATATGTCTTTAGCGCCATCGCGTTTACTTAATTTCTTTTTTCCATCAGGGCCAAGTACGAATGGAACAGTCGCGAGCACGGGGCGCTCAAATTCAAGTGCTTCGTAAAGATTGAGAAATTTTGGTGTCGATGAAATAAATTCCTGGCTTCGAATAACATGGGTTATTTTCATAAGGTGATCATCGATGATATGAGCAAAATTGTAAGTAGGATATCCATCATTTTTCATAATAATAAAGTCATCGATAACTTCCTCGCCATTAGACAGTTCACCCATCACTGCATCATGCCATACGTAAGGCTTTGGGTCTGATTTAAAACGCAGTGTAGTATTACCATCCCATTTGGAAAATGTTTTAGGTCGATGATCTCTGAATAGAAATGGTCGTTTTTCTACCTTGGCTTTCTCACGAAACTGGTCAAGTTCTACTTGGGTATAGGGATCTGGGTATGCTCTTCCCTTATCGACTAACTTTTGTGCCCATTCTTTATAGATTGCGAGTTTATCGCTTTGGCGATATGGTCCGTAATTTCCCCCAATATCGGGTCCTTCATCCCAATCTATACCAATAAAGTGAAGTGAATCAATAATATGCTGCTCGGAACCTGCAACCTCGCGAACTTTATCCGTATCTTCAATTCGAAGAATAAACTGTCCTTTGTTTTGTTTAGCAATGAGCCATGCGAAAAGTGCAGTTCGAACGCCGCCTACATGTAAAAAACCGGTAGGGCTTGGGGCGAATCTAGTGCGCGTAATTTTATTCATATCTGATAGTATTGCATATCTACAGATATTGAGACAAGTTACATACTTCCAGCAAGGGCCAGGATATCATCTGAGCTAAGGTTTCCCTGATTGACTACGCTATACCAAATACCATTATTCACCCACATTGCGTCACCATTATTATAAATGTATACATTCAGACCTTTTTCGGCGTATGTCTGATATTTGAAATTAGAAGAAATTATATATTTCGATAGTAATGATTCGCTGGTAAGAGTAGACGGACGCTGTACGATGGAGAATGCTTTATGATCAACGGTTGTAAAATTCTGAACCACAGCACCGTCACTAAACTGCATCGGTCCCTTAAAATTAAAGCCCGCGGGAGTAATAGATGGAATAGTTGCAGCAAAACCAGATTTTGCATTCACTATTCGTAGATCAACTGCCGGAATCTTAAGGTATGCAAAATAGCCAACTCCCCCTAGTAATATAATCAGAGATATGAATGTTAAGGCTATTTTTGGCTTTATTTTGAAAATACTTATAAAGCGCAGAACTACACTTTTCTTTCTGCTATTTTTTAACAAAACATTAGCAGTGGGATGATTGAACACTTCCCTTCGACTATTCTCTTGACCAAGTTTTGGTTTAATGAGCGTAGGAGGGGCCTCGGGAGGATTATTATCTTTAGGTTGTACTTTCACTAAAAGATTAGAAACAATTGGGACACTATTTAACTCGGGCATTTTAGTAAATCGAGTTACATCTGGGCTCTTTTCTGTAGTATTTGCCCTACTCAATCTGCTGGCCGGCACTCTTCGAAGCAACAACCCTCGCCCTGATGCACTTTTTTCTACTGAACTATTTGCGAGTGATTTAGTGGAATTAATCTGTGGCGGAGTCTTAGTAGGTTTACTGACAAAACTTCTGATTAAAGTTTTAGAATGTTGCGTTTTGGGGTGATGTACTTTAGTGTCGGCGGGTTGTGAAAGGCGTGTTTTTGCTTCTAGAGTCCCTGACTTCATTAGCTTATTCGCTTGAATTACTTTATTTTTATCAGCTAAGCTTTGAGGAGTGATAGGTTTTTTACGAACAAAACCATCAATAACTTTCTGTGTACTACTATTATTAATTATTTTTTCCACACCTATAACTTTCCCATTAGTGGGGTCAATTTTCTGTCCATTAATTTCAATAAATGTTTTCAAATATACTTCTTACTTTTAGACTATACATTGCTCTTTAACAATATTACGCTTTTGGCTATCATGGGCGCAAGTATTTAATTAACGACATTAATTGGAAAAATTATACATAACGTGCCAAAATAACATATGTTCATATGGAATTTTTAACTCCAAAAGAAAAAAGAAAAAAAACAACCCAACTGTTTATTGGTTATGGGCTTATGGCAATTCTTATAGGACTTGCAGCACTCATACTTATTTTCGTTGCCGAGGGCTATGGGTATGATCCTAATAAAGGTGTCAATCAGAGCGGACTTGTCTTTTTTAATTCAAATCCAAGCGGCGCAAACATTTATCTCAATGGTCCACTACAGAATAACCAAACAAACACTAAATTTACTCTTTTGAGCGGAAGCTACAACGTCTCTATTCAAAAACAAAACTATGTTGATTGGAATAAAAATATCAATGTAGTTGGTGGAACGGTAGCCTATTATGATTACATTCGTTTATTTCCTAAAAATATTCCAACCTCGCTAGTAAGTACTTTTGCTACTCCGCCAGTCTGGGAGAGCCAGTCGCCAAATAATCAATGGCTAGTGATGCAGCAAAATTCTCAACAGCCAAATATAACAATTTTAGATATAAGTAACCCAAAAAATAATCCCAAAGTTATTTCAATCCCACAAAATATACTTGGTACAGAAGATGCTAATTTTGGTACCTTGTCACCCGTTGGCTGGGCAGACGACAATGATCATCTGCTGCTACTTCAGACATTACCTTCAGGAAAGAAGGAATATTTGAGCATAGACAAAAATAACGTTTCAAATTCTATTAATGTAAGCACTGCGTTATCGCTACCCGATTCTGCCGTCATCACCTTATTTAATAATAAATATAATCAATACCTTGTATTTGACCAAACTGCCAGAACTCTTAAAATAGCGAGCGGGAATTCAGTCCAAGCCACACCACTTCTAAGTAATATTGTGGCGTTTAAATCGTATGCAGATAACCTTATTCTCTATGTTTCTGCTCCTGATACTCAGGGTATCTCCCAGGTGGGTGTCTTAAGTGATCAAAAAGATCATTTCAGGCTCCAGTCCATAATTGCAGATCCAAATGCTCATTATCTTCTTGATTTGACACAATATTCAGGTAATTGGTATTACGTGGTCGCTTCTACTGCTCAAAGCAAAGTATTTATATATAACAATCCACTGAACAATGTTTCTCCCGATAATAGCCAGGTGATTGTTCCGCAGCTTGCTGTCCAGCTTTCGAATCCAAATTATTCTTCTTTTTCAACAAGTGCTCGTTATATAAGTATGCAATCCGGTAACAATTTTGTAGTTTTTGATGCTGAACTTGATCATGTCTACAGATTCAATATAGGGATTCCCATTCCACTCTCCGTCGAAGCAAAATGGATGGATCCTAGCCACCTTTCGGTTGTGAGTGAAGGAATTGAGCGAGTTTTTGAATTTGATGGATCCAACATGGTTAATCTCACCAAAAGTGATGATGCTTACCGTGCCTATTTTAACGGAGCGAATAATTACGTTTATACAATTACAGATCAACCAAATGCAAAGTTTGGATTACAGAGCGGCAAGCTTGTACTTTAAGTATTAACTCGTAAGCCAGTTCGAGAAACGCTGCCAAAGACTCTCGGAATTACCTGGAATTATAGTTGGTTGCAGGCTAGAAGTTGTTTTTGGTGCTGGGGTGTTGTTTGCAGGGTTTGGGCTTATTTGATTTGCTAACAGTACTAGTCGATGTAAAGAGGTACCCACCGGATTACAAGTAATAAGTGTTGCAGTATTAGGCCTATCTGCAGTACCTAACACTGCTACGTCAGACGGATCAACTATCTGTCGACTATAAACTTGATAGACGTATTGTTTTGAATTGTAATTAATCATAAATGTATCACCTACATCTAATTGATCTAGTAAAACGAAGGCGTATTTGTATTTTCCATGATTAAAGACATTGTTTGACGAGTGACCCACGATAACGACATTACCATTTTGGCCCGGTAAGGCTGACTGTGGATAATGGCCTACTCCTTTTTCCAGTGCCACTATTATATCGTGGGTACTAATACTTGGTATATCATAAATGACTGGGACAACTACGTTAATCTTTGGAACGATTAAAATATTTTCTGGTCCAACATTGTTATTACCAGTAGGATCTACTATAAGAGGGGCTAAGGCCACATTTTTGCTTGGTGTAATAAAAGGAGCAATAAATCGTTCATTAAAAAACCCGAACAGAAATATAAAGATTATAAGTGCGCCAAACCCAAATCCGAATAAAATTGATTGCAGATGATGGCGCTTCTTTAAAATACCTCTACCCGAAATAGTGCGCTTCTTAGGTTTTTTTTCTACTTCGTTAAAATAGGATTGGCTTTGATGATCTGAAATAATCTCATGCGTGACTCCACCCATTTTGCGCTGTTTTTTTTTCTTATTGATTTGGGCATGATTTTCATAATATTCACGCCAAATGGTATGCTTTTGTTCATCACTTAAATTTTGGTAGTAAAGATGCCATTCAGTTTGTATCTGCGCTAAATTTTTTCCAGAATTAAGGAGATTATTAATAAATACTTGATGATCAGATGTGGTCCCGAGAATAGAAATTTCTTCAGCTTCATCTTTAATACCGGGCTCATCAGGATATAAGTTATTTAATTTCTCACGAACATAATTAACTGCTTCGGATTGGCTAGAGTCATCTCTGTTATTTCCGCTAGGGAGTGGAAGTTCATTTATTTCGTTAGGCATATTTTTATGTAGCACTTTCAGTTATCGCTATAATTATAGTACAATTACCCCTGCTTTTATGTAGTACTTTAAAACCTAATGTATTTTTGTTTGTGCCGCGATGGTGGAATTGGTAGACACGCCAGACTCAAAATCTTGTGAGCGTATGCTCGTGCCGGTTCAAGTCCGGCTCGCGGTACCAACAGTAATATATTAATTGTCCCAATTTATTTGTGTAATTGCTGTAGCAATTGCTTCAAGAGGCTGTTTAGGATTGTGAATCCACCATACTGCAGAAACAGCCGCTACCTTTAGACGCCATTTTTGTGGAGTTAGGGGCAAGGTAGTGGCAATGCCTTTTCCTCCTTGAGCAACTAATATAGCATTATCGTATTGCGTTATAAGGGTAGCTTTATACTTGAGTGTGAGTTCGGATAAGACCTGAGATAATTTGACTATACCCATATCAAAAGTAATAGGATTTTTTTCTTTTAATTCAATTAACATCTTTTGTAATTGCGAAAGACTTAATACGAGAAGGGTTTCATCTCGACTAAAAATGATTTCTGGATGTGTTGAAAAATATTCTAATGAATCACGCGTGTACACTTGAAGCCCTAATCCGTTATTCGCTATAGTCTCTATCAATATTGCGGTTTCACTATTCCTGCCAATATCTCCTGCAAAAAGTAGTCCATCAGACCACGCATTGAATCCTAATACTTCTTCGAACGCTTTATTACTAAAACTTCCGCTTGGAGTATCGGGTAGTAATTCTATATCTGGAGGTAAATTATTTCCCAAAAATTTTTTTGTTTGACGTGGAAGTAGTACTTTAGCATAGCCAATGCCCGCTTTAAGAGCTATTTCATATGCATCGTGTGGTGCATTTATGGCATGCGCATTTCCGCCAATGATAAGAAGTCTACCGGCAAAATCTTTCTGTTCAGGTTTTGACCAAATTAAGCTATCGAAAAGTGGCTTCGAGAATTCTTGTTTCTGCCAATTTGTATCCATCTTCACTCATTTCCATTTTGTACATTATATTTTTTCTCTCAATAACAATGGGCCATTTTCTGGCCTGTGCTTCATCCAATAGCTCTTTACTCGGGTTGAAAGCGATAGGATGTGTAACGAGATGTAATATATCTATGTCTGATGCGCTATCGCCTATCCCATAGCTTTCTTCTAGCGACAAATTGTGTTTATCTATGTATTGTTTTGCTAAGAATAGTTTTTTATTTACAATAAATCGTTCGTATTTTCCAGTATAGCGATCATTTTTTCTTTCGTGAATTAAGCCAATACAATCATCAAATCCATGTTTTTTTGCAAAAAGTTCTGCTATCTCTTGCTGAGATCCAGTTATTGCCAATAGAAAATAGCCTTCTTTTTTTAGTTTTTGAGCAAGTTGCGCAGTAAAGGCATAGACTTCATGACCCGATTTGTTAATTATATTTTGTGCTGCTTGCTCAACTTTTTTAGGGCTTATAGATGTGATTGAATCTTCGATTGCTTTGACTACTTGGTCTTCATATTCCGACCAGGTTGCTTGCAATCCTTGCCATTTCAAAAACGTTTCATCAAGTTTTTTTGCTATTTCTTTACTGAAACACCCCATGTCTTTAAGCTGAAAAACGAGCTCATGAAAGAGCTGCCATCTAAAGAATGTGCCATCGATATCAAAAATAGCAACGGGTTTTTTTACCACCGCTTTACCTCTTTGACGTCGTATGAATTGAGATTGTCATTTTCATCAAAATGGAACACAGCGTTAATTTTTTTACTATTTAACACCAGCGGTAACCAATGTATATCATCTTGCCACATAGCGTCATAGGGAATATCGTTTTTCTTAAACCATCTTGGTTTCATTTCTTCACTTTCAGTAGGTTCGCCTTTCCATTTTGTGCATAAATATGCGTAAACAAACATTCGCCATGGTTCTTTAGTTTCTGGGTCCTTTCCATAAAAATCTAATTCAGCAACTTTTTCATACTCTAGAGGAGTTACGAATATTTCTTCTTGTGTTTCTCGGATGAGTGCTTCTTCGATTGTTTCATCTTTTTCAAGTTTCCCACCTACTCCATTAAATCTATTTGCCCCAAAGCCTCTTTTTTTCATAGCGAGAAGAATATCATCGTCTTTATGTAGAAATAATAGCGTTCGTCGAATATCACTCATGTTATTTAATCCTTATACCTACTGGGCAGTGGTCGCTGCCCAGTACATTTTGAAGAATACTTGCGTTTTCAAGTCTTTGACTAATTTTTTTACTAACAAGCCAATAATCAATTCTCCATCCAATATTTCTAGCACGTGCATTAGCAAAATGGCTCCACCATGTGTAGTGACCTTTTCCCGTAGGAGTAAACTTTCTAAAACTATCAATAAAACCTGCAGAGATAATATTCTCAAAACCTTCACGCTCTTCTTTGGTGAAGCCGTGCTTCCCTATGTTATTTTTAGGATTCTCTAAGTCTTGTTCTGTGTATGCTACATTTAAATCACCTGAAAAAAGTACAGGTTTCTTTTTCTCTAACTGTTTCATGTATTCCAAAAAAGCTGGATCCCAGTGTTTGTGTCGAAGTGAAAGCCGGCTTAAATCTGGCTTTGCGTTGGGTGTATAAACTGTAGCAACGTAAAAATCTTTATATTCGGCAACCAACACTCTACCTTCGTCGTTTGGATTTCCATAGCCATCATATTCAAAATCAAATTTTTTTAAGATTGCATCAGGGAATCCCTTCGATACTGATATTGGTTTAACTTTGGACAGTATTGCAGTACCGCTGTATCCTTTTTTCTTGGCAGAATTCCAGTAGATAAAATAATCTGTGAATTTTTCTTCTACTTGTTCCTCATTTGCTTTTATTTCCTGCAAACAAAGAATATCGGGGTTATATTCTTTAAGAAATCCTTGCAAGGCACCTTTGTTTAAAACAGCCCGAATTCCGTTAACGTTCCAACTGTAAATATTCATATAATTATAGTGTACTCGAGAAACGGTCTATTTTCTTAATAAAGTTCTAGCATTGTCTCTTTCCGTGTCTCTTTTTTTAATTTTTTGTCTTTTATCAAATTTCTTAAGACCTTTAGCAATAGCGATTTCAATTTTGATAAATCTTCCATTAGTCAGGATCCTTAAAGGAATGATGGATAAACTTTGGTCTTTTGCGGTGGTGAGCTCATCAATCTCTTTCTTATTTAGGAGGATTTTTCTGGAGCGCATTTGCATCGTTTCATTTAGCACTGTTCTGTTGGCATTCGTAGGATTTACTGTAGCATTGTATAGCCAAAACTCACCATCTTTATTGTTAACGAAGGCACCCCTAAGCTGTCCATGACCTTGGCGCAGGCTTTTAACCTCTGCCCCTGTTAGAACTAGGCCGGCCATAAATGTTTTTATGATTTCATAATCTCGCTTTGCATACTTATTCACAACTTGAGATTTTGGGTCTGCTTTTTTAATCGTCATGCATGTATTGTACAACAGGGGTAGATATAGCGCTATTGTAAATGTTTAGCTTTGTTTTCTTGATTTGTCTGCGCAACAGCTTTTTTGACGACATTCCATAACGAAGAATCATTGAATTTGGTTTTTTCGTAATACCAATATTCTCCACCCCAAAGATCGATATCTTTAAAACCAGTATCCTTACCATACTGTATTCTTTGCTGTAAAAGATTAGCATTCATTGATTTGCTTAATTCTTCCTGCGATGCGTTTAATATTCCAGTGGGCGGCCATGGCTCTGCTTGTAGTTCATGGAGCATACTGCTTTTTCCGGTAACAATTTCTGTCATCGCAGCTCTCCAACTATACCACCAAGAAGGAAAAGGATAATCAAAGTAGTTATGAGTTATAGTTTTGTCATATACTAATTTATAAACAGAAACTCCATATTGATCTGGTCGAGGCTGGCTAATAGGTATACCAAGATAATTATTAGATAAACTAATAATTACTGGCGTTTTGGAATCAAGTGATTTTACTAGATTAAACTCGTCAATTAGACGGCCTTTGGTTGAGTCAGGGCAATTAGCAAAAACACTTAAATAATATTCGTTTTCCAGTTGATAACTCACAAGTGCGGGATTATTCTTATATCTGTTAACTACCGCTGTCATAAAATTTTTAAGCTGAGGATACCAAACAGATGTTTGTTCATTTGACGCCCAGGTTGGAATATGACACTCAGGCCAGCGAGGTTGTCTTAAACCAATTGATAGTGTTACAGATCCATGTACGGCATCGACCTGTTGTATCTCCCAATCAAGTTCTGAGAAATCATATTTACCTGGCGTTTTTTCGATATCTTCCCAGTAACTTACGAGTCTAAATCTTCTAAAACCCAAATCATCCCTTAATGCAAGTAACGTTTTGTGTTGGTCTAGGCCAAGGTAAGTTGCGTAATCAGCAATAAACGTCACTCCTAAATGCACCGGTTCATTTTTATGTTTCTGTTGATACCAGTAAGCTAATCCATAAGCCTGTGCACAAAAGATAAAAAAGAGAGAAACAAATAGTATGAAAAAACGTTGAAATCTTTTTAGAGACTTCCACCATAGCATTAGTTCACTTGGATGGTATTTTGGCCTTTTGCTCGATGCTGTCTCTTTTGATACTTTGGTTGTTTTATTCTTTTTCATAATCTGTGTCGTATACTGTACTTGTATATGGTATCAAATAAAAAGCTTAAGGTTAGTATAATTATTCCAGCATTTAACGAAGAATCAGTTTTAGAGTCTTGTTTGCAGGCTTTGGCAAAACAAACCATGACCCCTTATGAAGTTATTGTTGTTGATAATAATTCAACAGATAAAACGGGCACAATTGCTAAGAGATTTCCCTTTGTAAAGCTACTCAAAGAAAAAGAACAAGGTATTATACCAGCACATCACAAAGGGTTTAACTTTGCCTCAGGTGATATTCTGGCCCGAATAGATGCTGATACGGTAGTTTCAAAAACATGGGTAGAGAGAGTTAATAAAAATTTTACCGAAGACCCTAACTTGAGCGCACTAACAGGCCCAGGGGGGGTTTATGAAATAGCTTTCAGGGATATGTATCCGGGCCTATTTTTTAGTAAATACTATTTTTTACTTGGAAAAAAATTAATAGGTTTTCAGCTTTTGTGGGGTTCTAATATGGCAATCAGAAAAAACATGTGGGACTTGATAAAAAACGAGACCTGCAAGGATGAGCGAATTGTCCATGATGATGTAGATATTTCAATTCTTATTCATGAACACAGAGGAAAGATTAAATATGATCAATATCTAAAGGTCTATATCCATGGTATGCGTTTTATAAATTTAGTTAAAGTAGCTGATTATCACAGAAAAATGATTAAAACACGAACGCACCATCAAAAGAAAGGCAGTCTAGTACTGTAAGCCATGGAAGAATTTATTTTAAGAAACTTTAACTCTCTTTCACCGGATCAAATTAAAAAATTGTCGGCACTTGAACAATTGTATAAAGACTGGAATCAAAAAATAAATGTTATTTCGCGAAAAGACATGGTAAATTTTTACTCACATCATGTGCTCCACAGTATGCTTATTTCGAAAGTTATTACTTTTGCACCTGGAACTAAGATTATGGATCTGGGCACGGGTGGAGGCTTTCCTGGAATACCATTGGCAATACTCTTTCCTCAAACTACATTTGTACTTGTTGATTCTATTAATAAAAAATTAATCGTCGCACAAAGTATTGCTGATAAAATAGGGCTCGAGAATGTTAAGACTATTCACACCAGAGTTGAAGATATTACTGATTCGTTTGATTTTGTTGTCTCAAGAGCAGTCACTAAACTTGATGTTGCATGGAACTGGGTACATAAGAACATCTCTACAATTAGCAATAATGAATTACCAAATGGACTTTTATATTTGAAGGGCGGCGATATTAATGAAGAACTGCCTAAACATGTTTCAGTAAAAAAATGGAACCTTGATGAGTTCATCAAGGTTCCCTATTTTGAAGAAAAATTTCTTATTTTAATTTCTGCCTAGAGATCTGAGAAATTAATTTCAGGCAATATCACCATGATGCCATCATCAAACGCTTCATCAGTTATTTCACATCTAAGATGTTTATCATGTAACTGATCAGCTAATTCAATTCTTTCGCTGTAGCTTAATTCGTTAATTTCTTGTCGCATTTCCCATGAGTAAGCAGATATTCTTGTTGCAAAATCTTCCATGCCTGGCAAGGTATCTTGTATTCCTTTTTCCATTTTCCCCTCTATCTTTTTTATAACCAATGTTAATTAGACTAGTATGATATTGAGGAATATAAAAGTGCCAAATTGACAACAGCTAAAAATCGATACCACTATTCGCAAGGAATTTATTATCAAAGTGATGTTTTATTTTTGTCATGTTAGTGGCAATATCCACTTCACTCAGAAGGTCTTCTGGAAAATTTCGTCCGGTCAGACAAATACTTGTTTTAGCGTTTCTATTTTTAATAAAATTTTTAAGTTGTTTTTTGTCAACCAGCCCATCCGCCACAGCATTATTTATCTCATCACAAATAACTAAATCATACTCACCGCTCGTAGCTGCATTGTAGGCAATCTCAAATGTATTTTGAGCCATCAAGCGATGCTCATCGTCACTTATTCCTTTAGCGCTTAATTCGCCTGCTTTGTAGAAGCCTGCTCCTCCCTTATAAAAGAAAAGATTATCGTCGAAAGTATTTTGTATTTTTTCTATAAATTTATGTTCATTAACTTTCCAGTGTTTAATAAATTGTATGTATGCTACTTTCCAGTCAGCTCCAAGCGCTCGCACCATCAGCCCAAGACTAGCACTTGTTTTTCCTTTGCCTTCGCCGGTATATACGAGTACAACACTTTCTTTTGTAGTAAAATCTTCGAATGCCATTTCAATTATAGTAATTGGTCGTTATTAATATTCAAAGCTAATTCTTCTAATCTAGAAAGATTGCCCTCTTCTTTTACATACATAAATCTAATGAGTCTTTCAAACGAGAGTGCTTGTTCCTGCCGCGTTGAAGTTGTTGCAGCCTTTCTAAACTGTTCACCATAGCTGAGTAAAGTATCTTCAGCTACTGCGCTATCCGTAAGATCGTAAAGCATTATTATCTTATCAATGTCGGATTTTTGCCCATGCCCAGGGATTTTTTTAAAAAATAAAGAATTGTACTCTTCCTGTAGTGAGTGTATATAATGACGGATTTCGGTATTATCATTCTCATCTGAAATAATTCCACTTTTTTCTAATACTTTTATAAAAATATCTGCACCACTTGCATAATAATCTGAACTTCTTTGCTCAAAGTCTTTAAAAATTTCCTCAGGATTAGTAACCAAAAGTAAAATTGGAGGTAAACTATTTTTTTCGATTGGATCCGTAGTTTTAATGTTGTAGTTTTCGAAACTTGTACTCATACGTTCCTTCCATACTTTATCCCACATATAGCGTTTACATTTACTAGTATAACACTACATGTATAATATGCCAGCATTATTTAGTTTTCCTGTGACTATTTTTTTAATGATATTACCCACCGTTTATATCTGTTTGTTAAAATATGCTATTGATTTTTTATGTGTTTACTCTTATCGTTAAAACATAAGATTAACTTAAGGAGGGTTCCTAATATGAATCAGCGTCAAGTAGCAGCGCTGTTGGCTGAGGCAGTTGGTACATTTGTACTTGTCTTAGTAGTGCTAAATGTATCAAGGTATCAATTGCCGTTCTTTAC
>Ga0214200_1000042_pt1 | contig 32087 bp, 36 predicted proteins | sample TroBogEpilimnion_7_FD_153038 | JGI IMG/M metagenome (GOLD analysis project Ga0214200, IMG submission 153038) | Freshwater microbial communities from Trout Bog Lake, WI - 23OCT2008 epilimnion | ecosystem: Environmental > Aquatic > Freshwater > Lake > Epilimnion/Euphotic zone | place: Trout Bog... | reverse complement strand
AACGAACTTGTTTTATCAAGGTATTCGTCCCGCTATTTCAGTTGGACTTTCCGTATCTCGTGTTGGTGGTGCTGCACAAACAAAAGCAACTAAGAGTGTTGCAGGTACTTTGCGTCTTGAGCTTGCGCAGTTTAGAGAACTTGCTAGCTTTGCCCAATTTTCAAGTGATCTTGATGAGGACACGAAAAATAGGATTGACCGTGGGCGATTATTGACTGAAGTACTAAAACAGAAGCAATTCCAGCCACTAAGTGTTGCTGAGCAAGTAATCACTATGATTGCAGCAACAAAAGGCGCGCTTGATCATCTCACCAATAAAGACGTTGAATCAGCGGTTACACGAGTTATTGCAGAAGTTAAGAAATCTGAAAAAACCATCTATGCTTCACTGGATAAAGGAATAAAACCTGAAGAAGCTGATGTTGATAAAGTAGTGAAAATTGCTGAAAAAGTTACAAAGAGCTTTGGTAGCGATAAGGTTAAGAAAGACTAACTATGGCAGCGCAACAAGGCATTAAACGGCGAATAAAATCTGTAACAAATACAAAACAGATTACTAAGGCTATGCAACTTGTAGCTGCTTCTAAACTCAGAAAAGCACAGGAAGCTGCACTTGGACCTAAAGATTATATTGCAGTAGGATCAAAACTTCTTGAAAAGCTTTCTAGTGCATCCGAGGCACAGTATCACCCTTTCTTTGCAAAAAGAAACGGCAAAAAGTCGCTCTTGATTGCTATCTCAAGTGATCGTGGGTTGGCGGGTGCATACAATAGTAATGTGCTCAGAGCAATCTCAAAATATACGCTGGAAAGTGGTGTCGATCAATCAGTTATTGGAATTGGTAAGTACATCGCACAGCATGTTGCTCGCGCAAAGCAATTACATGAAGTTGCTGCGTTTATGACAGATTTAGAAAACCCTGATGTTGCAATCGTTTTACCAGTCCTTAGCGAAGCAATTGAACAGTTCGTGACAGGAAAAGTGGACAGCGTACAACTCATAACCACTAGTTTTGTTTCAATTGTGAAACAAGAAGTTCTTGTGACGCAACTTCTACCTATTGTGCCTCCGTCAGAAGCAGTAGCCGCAAACACTACGTATGAGCCAGAAGTTGATCAGTTGCTCGATTTTGTTTTAAAACGTCTTCTGGAGGCGCAGCTAATGCAAGCTCTGCTTGAAGCTAAAGCTTCCGAGCAAGCAGCCCGAATGCTTGCGATGAAGAATGCCACGGATAATGCGTCTGACCTTATAGCTGACCTAACTCTTGCTTACAACAATGCCCGCCAGGCTGCCATCACTCAAGAATTAGCAGAAATTACAGCGGGAGCAGAGGCAGCAAATGGATAATAAGAACAATCAACAGAATATAGTAAAGGAGAATAAATGAGTAACGCAGTAAAAATGAACGGTAAGGTTATCCAGATTGTTGGTGTTGTTGTTGATGTTGAATTTCCTCACGACTCACTCCCAGAAATCTATGATGCTATTACGATTGAACTTAATAAAAAAACCCTTTATCTTGAAGTTGAGCAGCATTTAAGTGAAACAACGGTTAGGGCGCTTGCGCTTTCGAGTACTGATGGACTCAAGAGAGGTCAAGAAGTGGTGGCAACAGGAGCACCTATCACTGTTCCGGTTGGAGATCAAACTATGGGACGTATGTTCAATGTTGTCGGCCAGCCAATTGACGGTAAGCCAGAAACTAAATTTACTCACATGGCTCCAATTCACCGTGAACCACCAACACTTGAAGAACAGAGTGGCAAAATTGAAATCCTTGAAACTGGTATTAAAGTAATCGACCTTATCGCTCCTGTAACAAAAGGTGGTAAAGTAGGACTCTTCGGTGGTGCTGGTGTTGGAAAGACAGTGCTTATTACTGAACTCATTAATAACATTGCTAAGTATCATAGTGGTAATTCAGTGTTCGCTGGTGTTGGTGAAAGAACCCGTGAAGGAAATGATCTGTATCATGAGATGGCAGATAGCGGTGTGCTTGATAAGACCTCACTTGTGTTCGGACAAATGAATGAACCACCTGGTGCTCGTCTTCGCGTTGGTCTTACAGGTCTTACCCTTGCTGAAGGATTTCGTGATCAAGGTAAAGACGTATTGCTATTCGTTGATAATATATTTCGTTTCACACAAGCCGGTGCTGAAGTTTCAGCGCTACTAGGCCGCCTTCCAAGTGCCGTTGGCTATCAACCCAACTTGCAACAAGAAATGGGTGCTCTTCAGGAACGCATTACAAGTACTAAAACAGGTTCTATTACATCTGTGCAGGCTGTCTATGTACCTGCTGACGACCTTACTGATCCTGCCCCTGCGACTACATTCAGCCACCTCGACTCTACAATTGTTCTCTCACGAGCACTCACCGAACTCGGTCTTTATCCAGCAGTCGATCCGCTTGATTCAAATAGTACTATACTCGATCCAGCCATAGTTGGAGATGAACATTATGAAGTTGCGCGTAGAGTCCAGGCTATTTTACAGCGCTATAAAGATTTACAGGATATAATTGCCATTCTTGGTATGGAAGAATTGAGTGACGAGGACAAGTTGACTGTTGCTCGAGCGCGACGCATACAGCGTTTTCTCACACAACCATTCCATGTTGCTGAAGTGTTCTTGAATATTCCTGGTGCATACGTAAAGCTTGAAGATACAATTATCGGATGTCGTGAAATTCTTGATGGAAAACACGACGATAAGCCTGAATCTGCTTTTTATCTCAAAGGTTCTATTAAAGAGGTTAAATAGTGGATTTTTCACTTATCACTTTGGCGGGTACACAGTACCACGATACTATTTCAGAAGTACTATTAAGGACTTCTGAGGGTGATGCAGTCATAATGCCACACCATGAACCACTCACCGCGATTGTACTCGGCGGACCGCTTACGATTCGTAGTAAAACAAAAAAGGAAGACACGTATGCCATTTATGGTGGAATTCTTGAAATCGAAGATAATAAAGCGACACTGCTTGCCGATGAAGCTGATCACGCCGATACTCTTATAGAGTCAGAAATTACAGAGGCACTTAAACTTTCTGAAGATCTTCAAAATAACGCGCAAACTAAAGTCGAACTGCAACGAGCTAAGCAATTAGTTGATCGTCATGCGATACGGCTTGACGTTGCTCGAATACGTCGTCGAAGAATTCGCTAGAATTACATTTTGCAGTCCATACTTTTTTGTTATACTTAAGCATAAGCATAATATAAAGGATCTTAGAAATGGAAAATAACCAGCCAACATCATTTAATCCAAACCCTCAGCCAACAGCATCTGTTGACGGATTTAATCAAGGTGCAGCCAGACCAATGCAAACAGCGCCAGTATCACCTCCAATGACGACAGCCCAAATGCCGCAAAGTGTAATGCCTGATACCAGCACAATGTTTGCTCCTGATGTTCCTAGTTCTGTTCCTCCGGTTATGACAATGAAAAAATCATCAATGAGTGGCTCACTGTTAATGTCTGTGCTCGTTGCAGTCGTTTTCCTCGTCCTTGGTGGTGTTGGTGGCTACATGTATCAAAAATCAAAAGACAAAACTACAATTAATGGACTCAATACGACTATTACTAGCCAAAAAAGTGCGTTAGCATCTGCAAAAACATCTGCATCTCTTACGACTGGTCTTAAATCGTCTGTTGATTCATTAACAACCTATGATACTTCACTTAGTAAGATTGCAAATCAGTTGAAGACTACCTGCGGAAAACCATGCGCTACAGTTACAATTCCTACGGCTCCTATGCTTAACAGCGATGGCACACTTCAAACTGCAGCAACTACAACTACCACTACACCATCAACTTCAACGACTACTACAACTTCTACGAGTACCCCTTCAAACACATCTACTACTTCTATGTAGTCTAAAATTGTCATTTTGCTCTACAATAGATAACGATGTCTGATTTCTCTGATTATATTTCTCCCATGTTATTACAAGGACTTAAGGGTCGCAAACTTGTAATGCCTGCCCTTGATGAAAAGAAAAAGGATAATCAAATTATGATGCTATATGGCTTGCATTCATCAATTGAGCGAATGCAAGGGATTATTGAAAATATAGCTGAGGAGGGTACTGTCACTGTCCCTGATATTCCTGGATTCGGGGGTATGCAAAGCTTATATTCTATTGGGATTAAGCCGACTGCTGATGCGCTTTCAGAAAGTATTTATCATTTTATAAAAGAACATTATGGAAACCGTAAATTTAAGGCCGTTGGGATGAGCTATGGCTTTGTGATTTTGACGCACCTATTACAGAATCATCCAGAGCTTAAGCATCAGATGACACTAATAGTTAGTCTTGCAGGATTAACTGATCGGCGTGAATTTATTGTACCTAAGTTTAAATATCTTTCATGGGTGGGAATATTAAAATTGTTTAATGGTAAATACAGGTCATGGATTTTCAAGAACATCTTTCTGCGTCCTTTTATTCTAAAAACAATATATAGGTTGCAGGCTGCTAATCATCCTAAATTCAAGGATGCTGATAAACAAGAATTAAATAGGCGTTTAGATTATGAAGTGTATCTTTGGCAAGCAAATGAACCCAGGACTTATACCCTTGCTACTCTTGATGTGCTACAGCTTGAGACACCAGATATCTCTATAGATGTCCCATTACTTCATGTTTCAATTGATTCTGACCAATATGTTAATCATACTTTAGTACTTGCTAATCTTAAGAAGATATACAAAAATGTTACTGAAACGCAGGCGCATATGCCAAATCATGCCCCTACAGTGATAAGTTCAAAAAAGGATGCGGCACCTTTCATACCCCCTAAAGCAAGGCAGATGCTGTCAGCGTAAGTATCGACTAAGTGCTATACTAACACTATGAAAATAGGTCTTGTCTGCCCTTACAATATGTTCCAGTTTGCTGGAGGCGTTCAGGAGATAGTTCAAGAACTGGCTAAAGAACTTGTAAACCTTGGCCACGATGTTAAGATTATCACTCCTCGTCCTAAAAATTTAACCCAACTGGTTCCTGACACTATGATATTACTCGGGAGGAGCACGAAACTTAATACTCCTTTCGCGACAATGGTAGATTTTGGTTTTGAGGCTGAAGGAGATGAAATTCAATCAATTCTCGATAAAGAACAATTTGATATTATTCATTTTCATGAACCATGGGTGCCAGTACTTTCACGACAAATTCTTATGCGATCAAAAGCCATTAATATTGCTACTTTTCATGCCACTCCACCTTCAACACTAGTAAGTAAATCACTTTTAAGTATTGTCATACCATATACAAAATCTGTTTTAAATTATATAGACGGCTATAGTGCTGTATCAGATTCCGCCGCAGAATATGTTTTGTCTCTTATGGAGGAACCAGTATCTATAATTCCGAACGGTATAAATTTAAACACCTTTAGGACAAAAAAAATTACCACGAATACTAATAAAAAGAAGATTTTGTATCTTGGTAGACTAGAAAAAAGAAAAGCAGTTCCTTACCTTCTTGATGCCTATAAACAATTGCGGAAATCACATGATGATGTTGAACTTGTTATTGCAGGAAGTGGCGTAAAACGCTCGATGCTTGAAAAGCTCGTCCAGACTGAATCAATTCCTGATGTAAGTTTTCTGGGCTTTATTCCTGAAAATCAAAAAGTAGCTCTGATGCAAAGCGCTGATTTATATTGTTCCCCCGCAATGTATGGCGAGAGTTTTGGCATAGTCTTACTTGAAGCTATGGCGCTTGGAGTGCCTGTTGTGGCCGGCAATAATCCAGGCTATGCTTCGGTTATGACCGACGAAGGAAGGATTAGTTTGGTAAACCCCAAGAGTCAAACTGATTTCACGCAGCGCTTAGAGCTTATGCTTTATAATGAAGAAATGAGAACTGTTTGGAAAAAATGGGCAACTAAGCAAATCCCCACATACTCATTCGAAAAGATTGCCAAACAATACCTTAACTTATATGTTTCTGTTAAAAAACAACGTGATCAGCATGCTTAAAATTGGACTTTTACTTGATGATACTCTAGACACTCCGGATGGAGTGCAGCAGTATGTGCTAACCCTAGGATTGTGGCTGAGTAAGCAAGGTCATGAAGTGCATTACCTTGTTGGGGCTACTTCTCGTAATGATCTAGATCATCTACATTCAATTGCAAAAAATATACGGGTTCGGTTTAATAAAAATCGCTTAAGTATCCCTTTACCGACTTCGAAAATAGCTATACGTGAACTACTTGATGAACTGAAGCTTGATGTTCTTCACGTTCAGATGCCCTATAGCCCACTTTTTGCTGGTAGGGTTATTGAGGCAGCTCCAGATTCACTTAAAATTATCGGGACGTTTCATATAGTACCTAACGGTTGGATACAAACAGTAGGATCCCATGCATTAAAGTTTTTAAATAGAAAGACTACTAAACGATTCGCACATGTTATTTCGGTTTCAAGCGCAGCACAAAAAACTGCCGAAAATTCCTTTCATATGCTCAGTGAAGTTATTCCAAATATGGTGTCATTGCAGGCTATGCGTCATAAGCCAATAAATGAAGAGAAGCCACACATAGTTTTTCTAGGTAGACTCGTTGAACGAAAAGGTTGCGGCCAACTCCTAGAAGCCTTAGCAAAACTGAACGAGAGCTTGAACAAGGAATATAAGGTAACTATAGCTGGTAAGGGACCCCTTGAGGAGGAACTTAAGAACAAGGCGTACAAACTTAATTTAAAAAATGTTTCCTTTAGAGGATTTATTGAGGAACACGAAAAACCAGCCCTGCTTGCGTCTGCAGATATAGCCGTATTTCCAAGTACTGGAGGGGAAAGCTTTGGTATTGTACTCATCGAGGCCATGGCAGCAGGTGCTCGTGTTGTGCTCGGTGGAGATAATGCAGGGTATAGTACTGTTTTATCTGATCATCCTGATTTACTTATTAATCCTAAAGATACTGTTGCTTTTGCGAATCGTTTGAATTATTTTTTGGAGCATAAAGAAGCACGCCTAGCGGCACAAAAATGGGCTGTAACAGCTGTTAAACAATATGATGTTGAGGTAGTTGCCCCTACTATCGAAAGGCTCTATTTATAATGTCTAAATTCATCATTTACCTGTCGATTACTGTATTTGGTACGCTTGGTTCATATATTCCAGTTTGGTTTATGCACGCAACCTTTTTTGACTTTTCAAGCATTATTCTTGGTGGAGTAGGTAGCTTTCTTGGGCTTTGGATTGGTTTCAAAATTTACAAGGATTTTTTTTGATGAAGGACACGCGGAATCTTATAGATAAATACAAGAATCTTCCAGTTGAGGATATAAAGAACGATTTAGCATTACATTCTTTACCACTTGCCATAGCAATTGAAAATATTCAACATGATTTCAATATAGGATCAATAGTTCGATCTGCGAACGCATTCAATATTTCATCAGTACATATTATCGGTAAGAAACATTGGAATCGTAGAGGAGCTATGGCCACTGAAAAGTACTTAACAGTTATTCATCACCCTAGCACAGATTCATTTTTACAATGGGCAAATGATAACAAGAAAGTAGTAGTTGGTGTTGATAATATTCCAGGCAGTACACCCCTCATGCAATATAAATTTCCAAATGATGCTGTACTTGTGTTTGGACAGGAAGGCCCTGGTTTATCCGATGGAATGAAACAGCATTGCACCGCATTGGTTGCAATAGAGCAATATGGCTCAACTCGTTCTGTGAACGTTGGTGCAGCAGCTGCTATTATTATGTATGATTGGGTTCGCCGATATGAAAACAAGTGATTTTGATTACCAGTTAGATGATACTTTAATTGCTCATGTTCCTACAAAAATACGGGGTTCTACTCGTTTACTTGCATTAAATCGCGCAACAGGTATCTACGAAGATACAATGTATACTAACCTTATAAATTACCTTCGCCCTGGTGATGTGTTAGTACTTAATGATACAAAAGTTATTAAAGCTCGCATAAAAGTGCAAAAAGAGAACGGTTCAATTCGGGAACTTATTCTCGTCGAAAAGCACGGAAAAACAGATGATTGGCACTATCATAAAGTACTCTATAGGAAGAAATTGAATAAAGGTGATCTTCTGAAAGTCGGAAGTTATACACTTGAGGTGACTGACATTCTTGGAGATGGTATTGCTCAAATAAAGTCAGAAAAAGATTTATTAGAACTAGCACAAGAAATCGGTATCGTGCCGCTACCACCCTACATGCATCGAGAAGCAACAGAAGAAGATATAGAGCGATATCAGACTATTTGGGCTGACGATGCAGGTTCTGTTGCAGCGCCAACAGCAAGTCTGAATATGACAGCCGATGCTTTAGAAAAAATCAAAAACAAAGGAATTATAGTTTGCTATTCAACATTACATGTTGGTTTGGGAACTTTTTTGCCCATTAGAGTTGATGATGTTGCAGCGCATACTATGCATAAAGAATTTTTTGTAGTACCACAAGAAACTATCGATTCTATCAGAAGAGCGAAGAAAGAAAACCATAGGGTATTTGCCTTGGGTACTACAGTGACCAGAACGCTCGAATTTAACAGTAGCTTTATACTGAGCAATACCCCATCTACAACGCTACAAGGTGATGCAGACATCTTCATCTATCCTGGTTACTCATTCAAGATAATTGATGGACTCATAACTAATTTCCATGCTCCAAGAAGTACTGTTTTAATGCTTACTGCAGCATTTGCAGGCTGGGACAATCTTCTTCCTGCATACAACCACGCAACATATGAAAAATATTCATTCTTAAGCTATGGCGATAGCATGATAATTTATTAATAAGGATACTTTGCTAATCTGTTACAATAGCTTGTAATGTCATCACTTTCATTCAAAATTGAAAAAAAATTCGCTCATACGCTTGCTCGTGTTGGCGTTATAACTACACCACATGGAACTATTAAAACCCCAGCATTTATTGCTGGTGGAACAAAAGCAACCGTTAAAGCACTTACACCCGAGCAAATACTGAGTACAGGTGCGCAGGCTGTGTTAGCGAATACATATCATCTTATGCTGCGACCTGGAGCAGATGTGGTGAATCAGGCTGGTGGACTTGGCGTGTTCATGAATTGGCAATTACCTACATTTACTGATAGTGGCGGATTTCAAGTTTTTAGCCTTGGAGTCGCCTATGATAAAGGTATTGATGCGGTAAGTCATAGTCAAAAAGGCGATAAAAAAAATGCTAAAAGTTCTTCAAGCCAACTCGCTAAAGTTACCGATGAAGGCGTTACATTTAAAAGTCATATAGATGGGTCTCGACTTTCGATGACTCCCGAATCAAGCATGGAACTGCAGCATCTTATTGGTGCAGATATCCATATGGCTTTTGATGAATGTCCTGCACCACTTTCTGATAGAAGCTATTTAATTGATAGTCTTGCGCGGACTCATAATTGGGCGCTCAGATGCCTTAAACGACATCAGGAGCTTAATGACACTCATATTGCACTTAATCGACCCTTGCAGGCCCTCTATGGAGTCGTACAAGGTGCAAGGCATGAGGATCTGCGTAAACAAAGTGCAGCATTTTTAGGTTCTAAGGATTTTGATGGATTTGGAATAGGTGGAGTATTTGAACCACAAGAAATACCAACAGTCGTTAAATGGGTTAACGAAACACTGCCAGAAAATAAGCCACGTCATCTACTGGGTATGGGTGCTCAGCCCGCTGATCTGTTCCTTGGAGTAGAGTATGGTGTTGATACTTTTGATTGCGTTGCTCCAACGCGTCAAGCTCGTAATGGCGCGCTATATACGAAGCATGGCCGTATAAATATTACGAATGCTAAATTTAGTACTGACTTTAATCCAATCGAGCAAGATTGCGAATGTTATACGTGCAGAAACTACACTAAGGCATATATAAATCATTTATTTCGTTCAGATGAAATACTTGGCGCAACCCTTGCAACGATTCATAACGAATATTTTGTTATAAACACTGTTGAAGCAATTAGAAATACCTTACTTGATGATACATATTACGCATACAAAGAACAGTTTTTATCAGCTTATTACGGAGACTCGTATAAGCAATTTATGTGATTAGTTAGTTAGACTTAGCGCCGGAATTTCAAAAGTATCAATTTTCTCAGTTTTCTTTATAAAAGAAATTATCTGAAGGGTTATCGGGGATACCACTATTTCAGTGACTACTTTTACTACATAAACAGTCGATATAAGTTGCACAAGAGTTGAACTACTCATTGTTCCCGCAAAGGCAAGCGTACTAAATAGAACTGTATCGATTAGGCTTCCTATCGCCGTTGAACCAACTACTCTACCCCATATTCCCTTGCCTTTAGTTTTAATTTTTAAATTTGCAAGAATGAAGCTATTGAAAAATTCACCAAAAAAAAGCGCGGTTATACTTGCGCCAACTATTCTCCAAACCACACCAAGAATAGCGTTATAGGCATCTTGTCCTGACCAATCACTTGCATGCGGCAATAGTCCAACAATATAAAAAGTTAATGACATAAGAATCAACATAGAAATACCAAGATAAATTAGTCTTCTCATTTTCCTAAATCCATATATTTCAGTAATTATGTCGCCCACAATATAGGCTAATGGAAATAAAATTGTACCTGCATCAAACGTAAATGAGTAAAAATGTACTATTTTAAAGCTCGCAATGTTGCTGACTATCAGAACAGTTATAAATAGCGCAATCAATATTTCATATGCGGTAAAACGTGATTGTTTTATTGCACTCTTGACCATATTTGTCCATCCTCAGTATCTTTTATTAGTATTTTCTGGTTTTTTAGTATATCACGTAAATTATCCGATATTTCCCATTTTTTATTTCTGCGAGCATTTTCTCGATCTTTAAGTATTGTTTTTTGAGATGTATTTATATCTTTTGTCATAGTGTATATGCCAAGCCCATTTTGTATAAATAATTCTACTTCGGCTATATCGGCTGGGCTTGCATCGAGCCCTCTTGTTTCAATATAATGTAGTGCTTCCTCGACATGTATAATTGCACGTGGTGTATCAAGATCTTGCTGTAATGCTTCAAGTGCTGATGCGAGTGCAACAGAAACCTTAGAGTCGGTCATAGCTGAATTTTTTACTTGCCATTTTCTATCGAGCACAGACACCCAATTGACTAGGCGATGATTGGCAGCTGTAAGATTTTCCCAGGTGAAATTAGATTCTGTTTGATAGTGACTTTGCAGTATAAATAATTTAAAAGCCATTAAATCTATGTTCTTTTTTTCTATTTCATTTAGAAGAATAGAATTTCCTAAACTTTTACTTATTTTAGTAGCGTTTACTAGTAGGAAGTTATTATGAAGCCAGTAATGAGCAAGGGGTTTACCTGTTAAACTTTCGCTCTGTGCAATTTCATTTGTGTGATGCACGGGAATATGGTCAATGCCGCCCGTATGTATATCGATTGTGGTGCCAAGCTTACTGAGTATCATTGCTGAGCACTCAAGGTGCCAGCCAGGAAACCCTTTTTTTGGTGATCCATCCAAGATGTCCGAAGGAGTATCCCATTCCATATCTCTATGTTCATTACTTGAGCTAAATTTCCAAAGTGCAAAATCGGATGGATTTCTTTTTTGTGGATTGGGAGTTATTCTCGCACCATCTTTTAAATGCTCTAGATCAAGACGAGCAAAATTAGCATACTTCGGAAATTTTGCAGTATCAAAATAGATCCCATCGTCTATTTGGTACGTGTATCCCTTTTCTTTAAGCCCACAGATAAAAGAAAGTTGCTCATTAATGAAGTCCGTTGCTCTTGTAATATGCTGCGGTTGTACTAAATGCAGCTTTTCCATACCCTGCATAAAATCATTAGTGTAGAGCTTTGCGAGTTCCCAGGCATTTTTTTTGTGTTTAAGTGAACTCTTAACCATTTTATCTTGACCCTCGTCTTCATCACTCACTAAGTGCCCAACATCAGTAATATTCATTACACGATTCACGTTATATCCGCTCAGCGTTAATGTTCGAACGAGTATGTCCCATCTTATATATGATGACCAATTACCTACATGCAAATAGTCATATACAGTGGGCCCACAGGTGTAAAGAGACACACTACCACTCACTATTGGTGCAAATGGTTCATATAATCGAGACGGGGTATTGAAGAATCGAAGCATTACCTTTATTGTATCAATTCGAGCGTTTTTCTGATAACGTCACTTTTAATGTTAGAAAAACTGCTTGGAGTAGCATCCATTTTAAAGCCAGCTGCATAGGGATGGCCACCTCCACCAAAAATAGTTGCTATTTTATTTGCTACAGGTGCTTGCGAAGTCGCTCGAAGCGATCCTGTTATTCTGTTTTTATAACGCTTGATAACAATTGCCATTTTTACGCCCTGTATCATTGTCATTTCATTGAGAATAAGTGGGGCTGGATTATAGAGGGTTCCTACGCTGTATAATTCATCTTCTGGTATGACAACGACAGCAACTTCTTTATTGTCTCCATAAAACTCTGTACGTTTTATCAAATCAGCTTTGTACATATACACAGTCGAATCCATTTTAGATAACAGTTTGCGGCTCTCATCTAAAGCAAATCTATCTACACCAGCTTCTAGCATTTCAGCCATCCTGCGGTAGGTTGTAGCTGTCGTAGCTTCAGTTGACAATCCAAGTGTGTCAGAGAGGATACTTTGCATTATTTTTTCTTGTGCAGCAACTGATATATTCCATTGTAGGTTTTTGCAAAGTTCATAAATTAATTCTCCTGTCGAAACATATGTATTGTCACACAAAATAATGCTCGCCTGCGGAATATCACAAACGACCTCACTATGATGATCGAGGACTAAAGTTTGTTTGGAAGCCACCCAGGGGTATTCAGGACTTGCGGCAAGATTTTCTAATAGGATTTGTGCTGAAGTATCTACAATAATAACTGCATCAATACTGGTAGGTATTGTTTTGGTAACACGATCCCAACCTGTTAAAAATTTAAGATATTCCGGTACATCCACTCCACAGTAGAGGCTCGTACTCTTCTTCATATCACCAAGTATATGCTCAAGAGCAAGTGCCGAACCTAGACTATCACCATCAGGATTATCGGCCTGGACTATTAAAAAATGATCATGGGTATTAATAAATTTTTTTATTTTATTTAGAATTATTTTTTCTTTCATACGTTTGTTCTTCCTTCTAGTGCACGTTGTAACGTAATATGATCAGCATATTCAAGATCTACTCCAATCGGTAGGCCGCGGGCCAATCTAGTCAGCGTTATATCTTTGTTCTCAATTTGTTGCTGGATGAACATAGCAGTTGTTTCACCCTCTACGCTTGCATTCGTAGCTAAAATAATCTCCTTTACGTTATCTTCATCAATACGTGTGAGTAATTCTGGTATATGTAATGCTTCTGGACTGATGCCATCAATTGGAGAGATAAGCCCACCAAGCACATGATAGGTACCATGGAATACACCAATTTTTTCAAGAGCGACAATATCAAAAGGTTCTGCAACTACAGCGATGACTGATTTATCTCTTGAAGGATCACTGTACAAGGGCGAAATAGCTAAATTACTGTCAATAAGTGCAAATGTTCTTGGACACACTTTAATACTATCGTGTATTGATTCTAGTGCACTGGCTATTGTTAGCGCATATTTCTTATTATTTTTAAGCGCCCAATATGCGTACCGTTCTGCTGTGCGAGGCCCCACTCCAGGTAATGAACCAAATGCGTCAATTGTTTTTTCAAGGGCCTTAGGCAGAATACTCATAATTGTATACTATCTTTACAGACCGAGACTTCCAAGATTTCCGAGCATTGGTTGCATTTTCTCAGCAGCAACCTTTTGGCTTTGTGCGATTGCATCCTTAACAGCTTCTTCTATCCATCGCTCAAGTTGTCCTATATCATCAAGGTCAACATATTCTGGATCAATATGAATTTTTTTAATTTTTTGCTCGCCTGTAATTTCAACTTTAACTGCACCTTCACCTGCTTCAACATCGATAATCATCTTTTGCAGTTCTTTTTGCAATTTGCGAACTTTCATTAGCATTTTTGCTTGTTCCATTTTACTCATTGATTGTTCCTCATTAACATTGGTATTACTTCTATGATTTTACCACGTAAACAGATTTTGTATCAGGGTCATTTGGCCAAGCTACAAAATAATTTTCAAGATGGTACGCGCATGTAAGGCTTATTGAGAAAACAAGTAAACTTATTCCAATATTTCTTGCTAGTGGGTTTCTTGGAAAATAAGTGAACCATTGATTAACCAGTTCTACAATGCCAGTTATTATTCCAATATAAACGAATGGGAGCAAAATTACTGTATCCATACTATAGTTCGGCGAGAAAGGAATAATAACTAGAAGCAGCAACATTGATGAAAATAAAGTGATTGTTTTAATATTAGTTTTTCGTTGAAAAGAATAATACATTCCGAGAACAAACATAGCTGTTGAAAATACATCTAGTGCCGGTAAATGACCAATCCTAAGTTCTGGTAACTGCTGCGCGTGTATAAAGATGCTTGAAAAAACTTGCAGCAGATGGGAAAAATACTGAGAAAATGATGGAATTGTTTTTGAGGCACCTAAAAGTTCTAGAATTTGACCTGGGTAATGCGCAAGGCTTATTAGCAACGGTGTAACAACAAGTACATACAGAATTACTGCACTAAAAAATTTAATTTTACTCATCTGAGCAAGGAGAGATTTTTCTTTTCGAACAATAATAGCGAGCGATGTAATAATGAGCCAGAACATAAATGGTATATATGCTGCCAATCCTAATCCCGCAGCAAGCGATAATAGCGCAAGCATCCGATATTTTTTTGTTCTCGTGAACCAGGCTAATGGTGCCACGGCCAGGAGTGGACCTAGAACGAGAAGAGTTAACGGTGTAGCTTGATGCGTAGTATGCAATAACCAGCTACTGGTAATAAATAAGAGAGTTCCGATAGTAGCTACCCGTATATTGAACCAAATTCTAATAATATAATACATAAGCCCAGTTGCAAAAAGTCCAAGCATAACACTAGCAACTCGAGCACCATAGAGTGGCTCTCCAGATATTTTTCCAAAAATATAAGCCATTACCATATAAGGGGCATTCACTGCACTGTGCCATGGTGCTGGAAAATGATTTAACTCTGCGAGAGTCGTTGTTTCGAATTTATTTTGCCCAGGCACAAGTGAACTTAATTGAAGGCTTAAGGTAAGAACTGCGATGGCTGCTATTAAAATAGCAATCGAGATTCCACGCCAGTGTAGCTTAGTCCAGTTCCATAATGATGAAAGTATCTTTTTCATTAAGCCCTACTAGTATAGCAGTTTATCAATCGAAGGGTACCTTTGAGGCGTGCCGTTTATCCAGTCCCTTAAAGCGCTGCTTTTCCTTATCAAAGTAAAGTTCAATATTCCCAGTGGGTCCATTTCTGTGTTTTTTAATAAAAATATCGGTGATATTTTTTCTATCTGTTTCAGGGTTGTAATAATCTTCTCTGTAAATAAACGCTACTACATCTGCATCCTGCTCTATTGAACCAGATTCACGAAGATCGGCTAGTTGCGGAATTTGTGGACTTCTAGATTCAACTGAACGGCTTAATTGGCTAAGTGCAAGAACGGGAACATTGAGTTCACGGGCAACAGCTTTCAATCCTCGACTTATTTCAGAGATTTCTTGCACACGATTTCCATCACCACCAAAACGTGATCCACCACTCATTAGCTGCAGATAGTCAACAATTATTAAACCAAGTTGTCGTTGGTGTTGTTCTCTTCGGGCTTTTGTTCGCATATCGCTCACAGTAATACCAGGCGAATCATCAATATAAATAGGTGCTTCAGAAAGTGTTCCCATCGCCTGACCTATTTTTTCAAAATCAGTATCAGATAAATTCCCTGTTCTAATATTCCATGCATCAACACCCGACTCCATAGATAACATTCTATCGACAAGTTGCTCTTTGCTCATTTCTAGAGAAAAAACAAGCACAGGTTGGTTAGCTTTGGTGGCTACACTGTGTGCCAAATTAAGACTCAAGGCAGTTTTACCCATACTTGGGCGAGCTGCGAGAATTATAAGATCGCTCCTTTGCAGTCCAGCAAGAATATTGTCGAGATCCTTAAATCCTGTAGGCACTCCTCGGATTTTTCCCTTATCTTTGTGAAGATCATCAAGCCTTTCGAAGCTTTCAGCTAATATATCTTCGATAGACGAGATATCTTGCTTTACATGTTGTTGGCTTACCTGAAATAGTTGCGTTTCAGCTTCCTCGATCAGTTCTTGCACTGCTTTTGATTCATCAAAACCAAGTCCTGTTATGTCTTGTGAAGCTTTAATTAATCGTCTTCGAATGGCTTTTTGCCCAACAATATCTGCATAGTTTTCTGCATGAGCGGCAGTAGGAACATAATTAGTAAGTTCAGTTAAATATGCTGCACCACCTACAGTATCAAGTAAACCGTTATCTTTAAGTTGGTTAGATAATGTTAATACATCAATGGGGCTATGCATTTCGTAAAGTTTTTGCATGGCTTCATAAATACGTTGATGACGTTCGTCATAAAAATCGTTTGCTCCAAGCTTATCCGCTATTCTTACGATTGCATCAACATCAATAAGTATTGCACCAAGTAGGCTTGCTTCTGCATCAAGGTTCTGGGGTGGTATCTTAGCTGTATCTGTCTTATTTGCCATATCTTATTCTAACACTTCTGCTGAACCAAAAACATTTCTTATCTGACCAAGCACAGGATTATCTGGTTCTATTTCAAGCTTACTCACATATGGCTCTAGTGTCGTCTCGCTAGAAGGTGCATGTTTTTTTTCTTTTACAACAGCTTTAATTTGGTACTTATCGAATCCAAGTTTCTCAAGTTGATCGAGAAGCACTTGTTTGTTCTTAGCTTCATTTATTCTTTTTTGATGAAATGGAAAATTGAACTCTAAACATATAATTTTCTTAGAATCGTCTATAGTTGGTTTACACATTCTTAAAATGCTGTATATGGTATTGTGTGTGGCCCTAAGTGATGCGAGGATCTGATCCCATAAAGTATCCCCTTCAATTGAAGCTATTGCATCATCACCTTGTTGGACTTGTGCTTCCGTGGATGATGCTTTTTCTTTTTGTATGCGCAAGCTTTCTTTTGTGCTCTCAGCCTCTGGCTTTATTACTGCTCTACTTTGATAAGATGGCAATTCTCTAGGCATAGATTTACTAGTCGATGCTTCAGGTTTTTTTGCAAGAATATATCTAATAGTTGCTAGTTCAAGTTGAATATCAGGACGTGGTGAGGTAGGCACAAGAAGCAGCTCTTCGGCAAGATTTATTAAGTCTTTTGTTGCTTTTTCGGATGCCATAAGTGACCGTATTTCACCCAACAAGTTATGAGCTATTTGTGAAGCTGTTGTGCCACTGTTGTATGCAGCTGTAAGCTCAGACATAAGCTTAGGACTATCAGCGCTCTCTAGTGACTCTAGGATTAAAGTAATGACATTATCGGAAGGTAGACCTAAGATATCTCGCACAACACTGTCATCTATTGCATTACTTGCATGTCGAATTTGATCAAGAAGGCTTAATGAATCACGAAGACTTCCATCACTATGTTTAGCGATTTGATTCAATGCTTCATGAGTAATCTGAATCGTTTCTTTTTTAGCAATTAATTCAAGATGTTTTGCAATAGTTTTTTCATCGACTAATTTAAAACTATAGTGTTGTGTTCGTGAAAGAATAGTTTCTGGAATTTTATGAATTTCTGTAGTAGCAAGAATGAAGATTACATGATTGGGTGGCTCTTCAAGAGTTTTAAGCAGTGCATTAAATGATGCAGTGCTTAACATATGCACTTCATCAATAATGTATACCTTGTACTTAGCACTGACTGGGGCTATCGATACCCGCTCGATTAATTCTCTTGTTTTTTCCACCCCATTATTTGATGCGGCATCAATTTCAATAATATCTATTGGTAATTCGTCACTATACGGTAGGTTATTTACTTCAAAACCAAGAATACGAGCGATACTAGTCTTTCCGACTCCTCTAGGACCTGTAAAAAGATAGGCATGACTAATTGCATTAGATTTGAGCGCGTTTTTGAGCGCTACTGTCACCGCTGCTTGCCCAACAATCTCATCTAAAGATCGTGATCGATATTTTCTATATAACGCTAATCCCATACAACCCCTTAGTATATCTAGTATACTTGGGCTGAAGCTATAAGTCTGTTGTAGTTACTACAAGAATTGTTTAAAGAATAAAATAATAACGAATAATATACTAAAGTGCTGCTTCGAGCGCTGCCCATTCGGTGTCAACATCATCTTCTGGTACGTTAACACTCACCTGATCTCCAGGCTTAGCTTTGAAATACGTGACACTTGCAAGTAATATTCTGTATGTTTTGTCACCAACTTCAACGAAGAAATGACCATCACGCTGTGTCAACACACCAACAACTTGTTTTCTAGGAATAGGGCCAATCTGTTTATACAAAAAGGCGCCGTCATCACCAATAGTAAGTTTAAGAATATCTCCCTGTACTAATTTTGACTTACTTGCGTAGTTGGCAGGGACTGGGTATGTTTTTCCGTCAGATCCAACCATATTTTGTCCATCAAAAACACCCTCAAGTACTTTACCGTTAATGCTTTCACGGCTGGCAGCAGTAATTTCTGGATCATCACCAACAAGGCTCATCAAAAGTTCCTTGGCTGCAGCTAAATTAGTCTCAGCCTCTATGATGAGAGATTTTAGTCTTTTGATTTGTTTCTCTGGTATATCGGACATCGCAGGTTATCCTATTTACTTTTTATTTCTCCATCTCAAATATTATCGATACAGTAGCATGTAGTAGCGTATATTGTCAAAAAAGAAAAGTATTTTTTTAAAATATCTGTGGATAAATAAAAACACCTCCATTTAGGAGGTGTCATTATTGATTGCCTAGTAAATTAAACTAGTTCTACTGTAGCGCCAGCTTCTTCGAGAGATTTCTTTGCTGCTTCAGCGTCTTCTTTCTTAGCTTTGTCGAGTACATTTTTTGGTGCACCATCAACGATAGCTTTCGCTTCGCCAAGGCCTAGACCTGTGATCTCTTTAACAGCTTTGATAACTGCAACCTTTTGAGCTCCAGCGTCCTTAAGAACGACATCATATTCGCTTTTTTCGTCTGCTGCTGCAGCTGCTTCTGCTGGTGCTGCTGCAACTGCAACTGTTGCTGCAGCTGGTTCAATACCGTATTCATCTTTTAATATTGTGCCAAGTTCGTTAACTTCTAGAACCGTTAGGTTTACAAGTTGCTCAGCGATTTTCTTTAAATCTGCCATAATATATTCCTTTACTTAGTTGATTAAGCTTTTGAAGCTTCAATTGCTTGCAAATATCCGTGTAAGTTTCCATTGAGCGCACTCATGGTATTACGTACTGGAGATTGCAACGTGTTGATGATTCCAGCAATAAGCTGGTTTTTGCCTGGTAGGCTTGCGAGTGCTTTTACTTCTTTGGCGCTTATAAAAAGGCCTTCAGCAGTAATAGCGCCTATAAACTGTAGAGATGGCTCATTTTTAGAAAAGTCGCTAAGTGCTTTTGCGGGCGCTACTTCATCATTTGCATTGAATGCATAAAGTAATTGTCCCTTAAGAGACTCTACGTCAATTCCCTTGAGTGTATCTACGTTATCTATCGCTTGCTTTACTAGACGGTTTTTTACAACCTTGATTGCTGTACCGTTAGCTTTTGCTTCTCGTCGCAAAGATTGCATAGATTTCACTGTAATACCACGGTATTCAGCTACGACTGTCATTCTTGATTGCTTGAGTAGTTCGCTTAGTTCAGCAACAACGGTTATTTTCTGTTCTTTGGTTAAAGCCATGAAAATATTCCTGTTTAGTTTGCTATATCGACCTAGTTGTTAAAATTCGAGCATAAAAAAATGCCTTATACCAAAGGCACTGAAATATCGTATTAATGATGTTTCACCTCGATGACATTATTAAAGTTTCCTCGTCATTGTCTTTGGTAATTACATGTATTCTAGCATTTATAGTTACTAGAGTCAATCAAAGATCCTTGGGTATAGAAATACTGTACCCAAGGATGTAGTTATAAGCTATTTTTTTTCTGTAAGCTTGTTTTAAACCATTTTTTCAACAACTGAACCAGCTGAAAAGTTGAAAAGTGACGTCTCGAATTCAGTTTTAACTTGTTCGATTGCAGTACTAAGATTAGTTCCAGATGGAAGTGTAGCCGCTAGTGCACGGCCTTTTTTTAGTAATTTCCAACCAAATATAACACTAAATAATCGAATCAAGAAGGTAAAGAAGCTACCAATAACTACTAATATTCCAACATACATGAAAATTGAAAGGAATAATTTTTGGGATTTGACATCAGTAGACCATGAGGTTGGTTCATTTGGATTGTAATTAATACTGATTGAGCTGCCTACGGCCTTATTGCAATAGTTTGAAGAGGCAGATGAAGATACCTGTGCGTAATCAGTTCCATGTACTGTATATTTTGCAGTTAAAGAGCAGCTTGTGCTTGTCTTTGTTCTATTGTTTGTAGTGGTCGTAGTAGTTTGTGGAGCCCCGATAGATACAACAGTAGCAACTGTACTTGCGGTCATTTTATTAATTCCGGAAATAGATCCAAATATCATGGGAATAAATATAAACACAACTCCACACAACATACTAACTATTGTGCCAAAAATACCGGGGCGTTTCTTGCCGCCTAACGGGTTATCTATACCAATGAAACCATCTAAAATTAGCAGACCACCAATTGCCTGTTCTGCTGCAGCCTACGCTGCAGTATCTTTTTCTTTATATTTTTCTAAAAAGCTTGTTGCTTTATTTTTGAGAGAAGAATAAATAAAAATAATTAATCCTTATTTAAATTATTACATTCAGAATATCATAAACATGTTAATAATAAATTTTTATGTTTGTATCGAAGGAAAAGTGATGGCCAATGCATCTTTTAATTGATGAGAAAAAAGCTGAAATAACTCACTTTTGTTTTTTTCTTCACTTTTTATAATAGTTGCGGCTTGCATGAAATTAAGAACTATCAAGCAGTCGCTCTTATGTCCCATTAAAAGGTAATCACTATTTTGTGATATTGCACAAAGTTTCGTTGATTGATCGAATGCATATTCTATTGCTTCAGTAATTTTTGTGGGTGCACTTGAAATATCTATATATCCTAAATGGGCTGACGGTCGTTGCATTGTTACCTTAATTCCGGGAACATTTTTAATAAGTGAAAATATATCGTAGTAGGATAATATAGTCCTGCAAGTGATTTGTAATACGTCGTTATTGCGATGGTTACTCTGTGTCCACGTTTCAAGAATTCTTGTTTTTTCAATGTAGGTAAGATTGCTTGTATCAAAACCGTATTCCCATCCTATTTGCTCGACTAACTGTAGCTCATTACGTGGCATGAATGTTATCGTAGGCTTATTCTCATTAGCTATGAAATTACCTTCAAAACTGTCTATTACCTTTGCAATTGAAGTAGAATATTTCCCCTGCAATCTACTATTGATTGAGTAAGGTGTACCGAGTGGTTGTATGATTTGAGAATAATATTGATCCTCACCAAGTTCTTTACTTACAAGTTTTCTCAGAGTTAAAAGATCATACAGATCAGGGTTTTGTTCTTCTGTAGGCGATATCAGTTCTGCATAAGGTACCGAAGCACCTTTCCCAAGTGTAGCAATTACGTCAAATAACGTAGCGTTTCTTTTTTTACCTACTTCTTCATTCTTATAATTTTTAGCAATTACAATTCTTTCTGTTAATTCTGAAATATTTTTACTGTCAACACTTAAAACATCATATGGAAGTACACTTTTGATTAATTTCAATTGTTTATTTTTATTTGAACCAATAATAACCTTTTCATCGGCTCGCGGGATACTATAGGTAACAGATTCTATGGCGTCTAACCAGTAGCAGTAGGATTTCATTGCTGATATTGAAGGTAGTTTTGGAATTTGCGTGAACATCGTATCCAGTGTGTAACCACTAACCAGAATGTAATCAATATCTTTGTGTTTTTCAAAAAGTGAAAATACTTTATCATAGCGAGCATTTGTATCATAGGTGCTTGCTATATATGGAGAAGCATCATCTTTTGCTGGTAGTTTTATCTGTATAATCACTACTTTCTTACCTGTTGCTTCTATACCAGCTTTTATCTGCTTCATTGACGAAGAAACAATTGATGGCTGACCAGTGAAAGAAATTATTTTACTCATTATTCAATTCTTAACGCTTTAGGAAGCATTTGATGTGGCTCCCAACTAGTTACCAACGTTTCAATATTGTCACTCGATACGCTTTGATAATTGCCGCTCAATGCTGCATATTCACCAGTAACTGCTCCTGTGTGATAGAAAACTAATTGAGCGATTCGAGTTCCAACAGCTAATATGACAGGGTCAAGCTGATTATTGTTATACAGCTCCATTGTCCATCTATTTACATACCCTGGATCACCCCAGCCAGCATCCTGACAGACGTTAATGCCAAGTCTTCCAATAGTGCTTCGTGCTTGCATACTCGTGGTACCGGGTGGTTTGATGCCGATAAATTCTTCTGTATGACCCAATATTCGTTCGCCAGGTTGAAAAACAATCACTTCAGTATCAAGAGGTATATTTTTAAGTGGCATAATTCCAAGCTGCTTTGCGACTTCATCATGAGTTACAGCGCGAAAAGGACCTTCGAAGTGGTTCTGGATGTGATCTATATCATAGGGATTAAATACTGCTGGTTTGGTTGCATCTTTATCTTTAATTTTGTAAAAGAAACTGCCTAGACGAACATCATAGCTGCTACCGTTCACTTGTTGCTCGAAAAAAGGTTCTATTATTATATGTCCGTTAGTTCTTGCATCTACTATGTCTTGGTTGCTATAAGCTCCAGTGCCCTTTTTGTAATTCATTTTTGAGCCTCAAGATAATTATTTTCATTGGGGATATCTTTTCTGTATTGGTGCCAGCCAAGAAAATTACCGCTCCAAGGGCTATCCATGTATTCTGCCATTGTCATTGGCCGTGCTATATGTTCGAATGGTGACATATGTCCAGAATCTCGAAGGCTGTCATGCAGCGCAATGTCTTTGTCGTGGTCAATCTTTCCCGTATCATGTGTTTCGTAGCTCACTCTTGCACATCGAGCAACGGCAAGTTTGGCGAGAATAGGAACTGGTAATACACGTTCTTCTTCAAGCACAAAAGGCAAATGCCATTCTTCTTCAGTAAGTTCAGCTGGCGTTGATGATGCTATTACTTCATCCATCAAATTTGCAATATGTCTAATTTCTGGTTGAGCGTCTGGATGTCGTCGAAGAGCCATAAAGTTTTCCCATTCGGTAGAACTCACAACAACAGTATGCCACATGTATGGCTCCAGGATTCTATTTACGAATTGTTTATGAACTCCTCGTATCGGTTCTGGAATGCTAAGATTATATCTAGCGTAGAGCTCGTTTACTCTACTGATTAATTCTTCATTTCTCATTTTCCCAAGACCACCGACAAGAGCAACCGCACCAATCACTGCGTGGTCTCGAGATTTCAGCCACTCCGATTCAGCTATCTTTCGGTCCGATTCACTTAATATTTCTACCGATTGCATTCCTGGCTTATTAGCCCCCCACTCAATAGGCAATACAGGTTCAGTGAGAACTTGCAGTAATCTTTTTTCAACTGGTACTGCTCGTGAACTTGCAGAGTTTCTAGAAAATACTCGATGTGTATTAAATTCAGGTAAAACGAAACGAGGGAAGGTAACCTCAAGAGTGGTTAGTCTATCATCAAACTCTGTAACTGAATCTGCTAGAACGCTAGCCTCGTAACCCATCAACTATTCCTTTTCCCCCACTCGATATACGTATAATAGCAAATTTATGAATAACAAAAAACCCACAACACGTGTGGGTTTTTTCTAGCAAGGTTTTCTAGCTAAAGTTCTGAATTGCTTACGCGAACACTCGGCCCCATACTTGTAGACAAATATATTGAAAGTACGTAGTTACCCTTAAGGGATGTTGGCTTAGAGTTCTTAATACTATCAAGCACTACACGAACGTTTTTTAGAAGGTCTTCGTTTTTGAAGCTTACTTTTCCAGCGCCAAGGTGAACAATACCAGTACTATCTACACGATATTCAACACGACCAGCTTTAGCTTCTGAAACGGCTTTTGCAACATCAGTCGCTACAGTGCCACTCTTTGGACTCGGCATAAGACCTTTTGGCCCTAAGATACGAGCGTATTTACCAAGCTTTGGCATAACTGATGGAGAAGCGATTAAAACATCAAAATCTATAATACCTTTATCAAGCTGTTGTAAGAAATCGTCACTTCCTGCAATGTCAGCTCCAGCTTTTTTAGCTGCGGCAACTGAATCATGATCAGTAAATACGGCAATCTTTACTGTTTTACCAGTTCCAGCAGGAAGTACCACGTTAGCTCGAAGATTTTGGTCAGCGTGTCGTGGATCAACACCTAACTTAACATGTAGCTCAAGCGTAGAATCGAATGAAGTTTTAGCTGTTTTTTTGGCAAGTTCAATCGCATCAATTAGGCTATATTCTTTAGTCCTGTCTATGAGCTTAGCTGCTTCTTGAAATTTTTTTCCTTTACGTTCTACTCGAGTGCGAGTTTTAACTACTACTTTTGGAGTAACCGGCGCATCTTGCTTAGCAGCCTTTTTCTCTTCTTTGACTAATTTTTCCTCAGATTCCTTCATTGACTTAGCACTTCGCTTGCCTGCTTTAGCAAGTTGTTTCGTCTCTTCAACTACAACCTCTGCGATTGATTCTGTTTCAACAAGTTCAGCAACCTTTTTAGTCACCACTTTTACAGATTCTTTTTCAGCCTTTATCAATTCATCATTCGTTTTTTTCGTTGCCATCATTTATCCTTTCGTGGTCTTGCGTTACATCATCTGCAACTCCCACAATAATTAATTTCTAGTTCTCTACTTCTACGCCCATGCTGCGGGCTGTGCCAGCAACCATTTTTTTAACAGATTCAATATCATCTGCATTGCCATCTTTCATTTTTGCTTCTGCTATCTCTGTAAGATCTTTTTGAGATAATTTCTTTGAAAGTTTTTCAGTATTCGGTCGGCCAGAGCCTTTCTGAACACCAAGTTTAGATCTAATGAGGTCATCGGTTGGAGTGCCGACTATACGCCATGTCATGGTTCGATCATCATAAATAGTGATATGAACTGTAAGGGTTTGACCCATACGATCTTTTGTTGCGTCATTAAATGGATTAATGAAATCCATCATATTTACACCATGCTGACCAAGAGAGCTACCAACTGGAGGTGCTGCTGAGGCTTGACCACCTTTAATTTTCATTTTTAGATTAGTTTTTACAGCTGCTGCCATAATTTTCGATCCCTTTCTTCGAGTGTTCGGGTTAAGAAGCTTCCTACTTACTCTCCTTCGTGATAGAAGTGCGTAACTTTAATTTATTTTAACAGATATACTGATATTTGTCTAATGAATTAGACCCGTTTAACTTGAAGACTATCTAGTTCTACAGGTGTCTCACGGCCAAACATATTTACGAGTACTTTAATCTTACCTTTTTGCGTATCGATTTCATTAATGGATCCGTCAAAGCCTTTAAATGGTCCATCAATAATACTAACAACTTCACCAACCTTGTAATCAATTTTGTGCTTTGGTTGATCAACACCCATTCTCTTACTTATTTTTTCCATTTCATCATTACTTACTGGTGTTGGTTCAGTTCCACTGCCAACAAATCCGGTAACGTTTGGGGTATTGCGAACAATGTACCATGCATCTTCTGAGAGTTTCATTTGAACTAAGACGTAACCTTGAAAAATTCGTTTTTCAACAACTTTTCTTTTTCCGTTCTTAATTTCAATTTGTTTTTCTTTTGGCACAAGAACACTAAAAATCTTGTCAGCCATATCTAAACTTTCTGCTCGTTGGCGAATGCTTTCAGCTACTTTTTCTTCATAGCCACTATATGTATGGACTGCATACCATTGTTTACTTGAAATGTACCGACTCATTTGAGGAATATCTCCTTAACTAATTTATTAAATACTAAGTCTAACAACTGAACAAACACTGCAAAAAAAGTGGCAAAAATAAGTACTGCTCCGGTAAGTCGAGCTGCTTCTTTTTTTAAAGGCCATGAGACTAACTTAAGTTCAGTCCAAGCTTCAGGAAAAAAACTAGGGAAAACCTTAAATCGTCGTTTTTTTTCTACAGTTTTGGAACGTGAAACCATTGTTTTTTTGGTTTTTCGCCTAAGCACACTGAGTGGACGATTAACTTTAGGAAGTTTTCTAGAAGTTGGTTTAGTATCTTTTAAAGCAACTTTGTCTGCTCGTTCACGCACAGTTTCAACTGTTTTTTTGAGACGCACCTTCTTTTCTGCCATATTTTCTCCAATTAAAAAATCCTAAAGTTAGGTTCTTTAGGAAGTCAATGTCAATAATACCTCTATAGGTGTGTTTAGTCAATACGAGAATCAAAATCAGGAACTGTTATAGTGAAAGTAGATCCTTGGTTTATTTCTGAATCAAGCGAAATTCTTGCTTTGATGATATTGGCCAGTTTTAATGCTATGTACAGCCCGAGGCCAGTTCCGTTTCGAGATCTTGTTTCGTAATCTTCAGCCCGATAAAATTTTGTAAATACTTTGGTTTTATCTGTTTTGGCAATCCCATGCCCTGTATCACTAATCGAAAATATGAGCGAATTAGCCTTCTTCTTTACTTGTATTGCTACACTTCCATGATCAGTATATTTAATAGCATTATCTAGAATATTTTGTAATATTTCTTTCAGGTAAAGACGATTTGTCGCAATAAGCTTTATGTCATTATCCAGATGCTGATGAAAGGATAAACCTTTCTCGTTAGCCTGTTTTTTATATGAGTTATACAAATCATCAGCAAGTTCATGCACGTTAACAGCTTCAATGTCTAGCGTTAAAGAGCCTTGTTCTGCTCTCGATAACGTAGCCAGATCATTGACCATATTAGCAAGGAAAACAACCTGCTTATGGGCATCTGTGAGGCTTTTATTAATAATTTCAGGAATATCTTTGTTCGTAGATAGCAGTTCGATGGCGTTACTTATATTTCCTTCTGCAATCGTAACCGGAGTTCTGAGTTCATGACTAACAACTGAAATAAACTCATCTCGCTCTTGCTCCAGACTCTTTTCTTTCGTTATGTCGCGCATCAAAAGCACATGAGCATTCGTCAATTCCAATCCTTTTGATAAATGAACAGGTGAAATATTAATGTAGATATTTACAGATTCACCATTGGGATACAAAAGTTTAATATTACGACTTACAAATGACGTTGTAATCGATTTTATTAACTTAGCTATATTAAGCGTTTTATCATCTATGTCTGTCAGCGAAATAATAGTGGATAATTTTTTGCCCCGCAGGTCACTATTTACATCCATTAGATTAAGTGTGGCTCCATTATACATTGTTATTACTTGGTCGTTATCCACTGCGATAACTGCGTCAGCCATACTATTAATGAGTGACAGCAGTTGTTCATGATCAAGGGAAGTTTGGAGCATTTTTTCTAACATTAGCATTAGTATATAGCGAAACGGCTACGCAGCGCTAGCGAAGTGCCATTACAGCTGCTTGCTTTAACTTTAGCTCTTTTCGCATCTGCTTGTAATTGGGTACGTGTTGCGAAACTTGTTCCCAAAACTTAGCGCCATGATTCAAGTGTAGTGTATGGGATAATTCATGAAAAATAACATAATCAATTAGCTCCCAGGGCAGCATTAATAAATAAATATTAAGTGTTATTTCTCGATTAGTGTTGCAACTACCCCAGCGGCTTTTCATACTCTTAAAGGACACACTGCGAATCTTATAATTATGGTTTGCGGCATGCATAGATAATCTTTTATTGAGTATCTCAGATGCTTCGTTTTTGAGTGCTCTATAAATAGCTTTTTTAGCAATTGGAATTAATTCCGGTTCAATAACTCCATTATTACTTGGAGAATATATCAATATTTCATTTTTTGTAATTCTTGTACGAGTTTTGGAATCATGTAGTAATCGAAGGATGTGCTCTTTACCATAACGGTTTCCATCTCTTATCTCGATAGATGGATTTTGCAAAGGCTTATGTGATAGTATCCATTTTTTTTGACTTTGCACAAATAATAGACCTGTTTTATAGGGCATCCAGATTGGTTGATTTACTTTTATCTTATTATCTGAAAAACGAACACTAAGCTGCTTCGAGCTTTTTCTTTTATAGATAGCAACGATACCTAATTCAGGCACATCAAATTGTTTTACGGCCATATGGTTATACTATATCAATATTGCGTCGAGAATAATCAACTCTTCCCATCTGGGATTGAGCACGAGATACGAGATTAACCATTCCTGGTTTAGCAATCGGCGCAGTGACATCATTCATAGCAATCAGACCAGCTTCAATAAGTCGGCGAACGATTGTATTTTTTTGACTAGAAAATACGTGCTTACCGCTCACAACAACGTAATTTTCTTGAATCGGATTTTGCATTGCCTTCATAAATAGTTCAAATTGCGGTTTTGTAAGGTTAGTTGAATATCTGTCATCTGCTTTTCTTTTATCACGTGCTGTGGAGCGCGCGTAGGCTGAATCGGCATCTATTTGAATCCATACCATTAATTCTTTTGCACCTTTACGCTTAGCTAGTGAACGAAGCATCTTGCGATCACTTATTCTACTTGCAGATAAATCATAAATAACACTCTGACCAGCATCAATAAATAATTCTGTCATGTAATTCATGAGATTAGTCAATATCATATGCTCAGTTTTGTCATACAACGGTTCATCGAAAAGTTCAAATCGAAGCCTGTCTGAACTGATGTGAGCCATACCGAGTGATTCAGCCAATTGTCGTGCAACAAACGTTTTACCGGATCCCGGTAAGCCATACATAAAAATAACAACGGGTTGTGTGAAAGAAGTCTTACTCATGTCTACAAGTGTAACAATATTGCAAATTTTTTAAAACAGTGTTGTTGAATTTTTGTTGCTTTCGCTGTATACAGCTCATCAGTGTAACTTAATCATTTACAGAGCAACAACAAACAGATCAACCTATGTGTTTGATATAGAGATCATCTATTTGTGGTTACTCATGTCATGTCTTAGTTGATTCCGGCTTCAGCCAGAATTTTTGCTGAGACACCGAAAGCTCGCCATGTTGACTTATCGATTCCGTGACGGTCTGCATAAGCTTTGCCATAGCGTATAAAAGCACGTTCAGCAGCACGCATTGCCTTTTCATCAATACGTTTCTCACTTTCCCGAAGCGCTTTCTCGAGATTTTTAAGTTCTTGAGTAAGCTTAAGCTTCAGAATGACGTTGTCATTTGATTCCTTCAAGGAATCCTTAACTGCATTCAACTTGCGAACAATAACATCTTTTGAACGCAAACCCGGTGATTTCTTTGACGCAGACAGCAAAGTAAGATAAGTGCGTACTGCACTTGCTTCCTTTTTGCTTATCGCTATCGCACGTTTGTGCGATACACTCATCGTTCTTTTGGAACGAGTTAACTGGGTACCTTCAGTCATATTGACCTCTATTCTCCCACGAAGTCCCTCTGGAATTTCCAAAAGGGTGATACCACTCAATGGGGAGCTCAACTTAGCGATTAAATTGAATTCTCCAGTGAGTGATACGTGGTTGATCTGAATGTAAAAAAACATTCTGGATTTACTCACCAGAACTATACATATTATACAAGAAAAAAGTATATTTGTAAATAATTATTTATTTTTTCAGCATGGTAGCTACTATCGCAAAACGTCCATCATCAATTTGCATCCCTTTAAGAAATGAGCTGTGTGAATAGTAATCTTTATGTTTGGCGACATCTATGCCTTCATGTTCTATATGGTTGGGTTGTATCCCAGCTCTTTCAAATTGTTCCTGCGCTACTTCGTGTAAACTTTTTCCTTCAAATTTATGAAGAGGATAACTATCTTTTCCTACAGCTGGGCTCATCCAAACTTTAATTTCGCTAGGATTGAGATTGAACGCCGAAACGAAATACTTTACTGAATTAAATCCACCATTTTGCTCTAAGCTATGTCTTCCAAGGTGTGAAACCATAAACGCATGATGCTTTAAGCTATATAAAACTGCTCCAATACAATCAGCAATAGGAAGAAAAAGCGCTGTCTGATAATCATTTGTACAGAGTGCATCTGCTGTAATTGTAGATGGTTTTGTGAATCCATCACCACGATCATTGATACCAACAACTTTATATTTACAAAAATCGTCAGTTTCATATGTAATTTTTACCAATACGGTGTGCGACGGGTCAATGAAATTTTTAGCAAGAAATTTGTTTCTGTTCTCCATGACTTCAAGACGATTTTTATCGTCGATAATTTTCATGGAACCGTCACTAATTTTTGAAGTATATATTTGTAAATTCACCCCTTCATTATAACAAAGTAAACCGAGTGTATTTATAACTAAATTCAAATAATGATTTAATTGTGTACGTCTATTAAATATTCAAATTATACAAATTAAAATTAGTAACTATTTGCAGGGGGGACGGTTCCTATCCAAAACTTTTAACTATGAAGATATATAGTTGTTTCTTAAATTGAAGTTGTGATAAAAAGTATTAATGACGTTGAGGTAAACATTTACGAAGTTGAATTTAAACTAAACGAATTAAAAGAACATCAGGAGTTACCCTGTATAATCTCTGTTTCTTTAATTGAAGCTAGTATAATCCTACCTGCGAAGAGTTATTAATAATAATCTCTGGATAACCATTATACTGCTGAATATAGCCGGAAACCTTAATATTTTTACCATTTAAGGAATTAATATTTATATTATTAGCATTTGAATTATATGGAATATAACCTACAAATCCTGATGTATAATTACTCAATTGGTCTAAAAATTTAGTTCCCGAGTTGGTCTCGTAAACATAACCTACGTTATAATCCACGCATGCCGTTTCTCCATAATGTTTTCTAACATTGTCGGGAGTATAGCAACCATTTGAGTCCTTGTCTGAAGGAGGAGTTGCTATAGCTACAGTATTGGTAGGTTGAGTATTTGTGTTCGGCAAATCAATTGTTGCTGTAAGGTTTGAAGAACTTGTATTTTTGGCTGAAGTATTACGGCGATCATTATTTTTTATTATTAGAAATATAATTAAAGGAATAATAATTACGCTTGCTATTATCCATAAAGATCTATTATTGTTGTCTTTCATCTATTTCAGGCTCACATTAAATAATAAATCTGTCCTGCTAGAATCATACATAGGATAATTAGTTAGGCATTGTAAAGTTGCCTGCCAAAGAACATATTTTAACGTATTTGGATCGGGTAATAGTCCATAAGATCCCAGATCGTTTAAGTTTGCGTTAGCAGAATTAGACAGATTATGAATATGTTTTAAGCAGTCAGCGCCTAATATTTGCTGGACTTCTTGACTTTGCTGAACATTCAAGACGTTATTGTTTTTAGGAAAATTTAAAAGCATTTTTTCTTCAACAAAAACTAATACTGACAAAACGACCGTTACATATACCAGAATGATTATTAAATTTAATCTAGACTCTCTAATTGGCATGATATGTTTTTTATATAATTAGTAATAAAATTATTATTATCCCTTTATCACTTAAAGTAAATAGATTAGTTTCAATCGAGTGAAACTAAAGTATAAAATATATGTTTACCTGTAGAAATGATTCAAAACTATAAAAACGAGCTAAACAACAGTATTTATGAGGAGCAAGTTAATGCCTTGCGACCTGAATGGCAGGGGAGACAGGACTCGAACCTGCGACACCTGGTTTTGGAGACCAGTGCTCTACCAACTGAGCTACTCCCCTATAAATACATCTTCTAGTTTACGAAAAAAACTGAAAAATTACTACTAAGAGAATATATCCTCACCGAGGTGTTTTTTTAGTCTTTCTCTTATGCTGCCTTTGTGTCGCCCGAGTAACTTACT